>TARA_B100001057_G_scaffold501163_1_pt1 | contig 73450 bp, 74 predicted proteins | sample TARA_B100001057 | Tara Oceans TARA_B100001057 (sample SAMEA2621839) | marine metagenome | biome: marine biome (ENVO:00000447); feature: surface water layer (ENVO:00002042); material: "saline water (ENVO:00002010), including plankton (ENVO:xxxxxxxx)" | depth 5 m | reverse complement strand
AAATTCAATTGGTGTTGCAAGCCAATAGGAACGTTTGCACCATGATGCGGTGAATCAAACGACATATATAATCTGGTGTCTGCATCCAACGTGTTAGCTTCCATGTAGTTTAATGCATAGCGAGAAATTAATCCTCCCATACTTGGACCTATAATGACGTTTTGTTCTGGGTTGTTACCAGCTTTTGCAGTATTAATAATGTCTAATAGCTCTACAAGTAACATGGCATTACGCTCTATAAAATCGGTGCCGCCATCAATTGTGGCACCATCAGCAGCTCTTACATAAACAGGGAAGTTTAAAATAATAACATCAAAACCTTCTACTCTTACTAAGTCAGCTAAGTTTTGTGAGCCAGAGCTACCAGTAAAATCTAGTAAACTGTATAATCCGGCAATATCTCTGGAATCTCCAGGGTCAAAGCCGTCAACCACAATGATCGGTTTGTCCAACACATTGTCAGAACTTAAAAACATCTGGTACTCTCCTTCACCAGGATAATTAGTTGCTTCACCATAAGCTGATAAATCGGGAGTAATACTCGAGGAGAAAGACGTTTGGGCTAAAAATAAAGAGGGAACAATCAAAAAGATGAAAATGTAAAGTTTCTTCATATTGAGGGAGTTTTTGGTTTTAGACTCAAAAGATACAAAGTTTCAAAAGGGCATAGTTAAATTCTGCGTTATTTTCTATTAAGCGCAAAAAAAATCCTTAAAAGCACACTGCTTTTAAGGATTTGTAATTCAGTTTGTTATATAGGTTATCCTAAGAAAGGATATCTGTAATCCGTTGGAGTTACAAATGTTTCTTTAATTAATCGTGGAGATACCCAACGTAATAGGTTTTGAGCACTACCAGCTTTATCATTTGTTCCAGAAGCTCTGGCACCACCAAATGGTTGTTGACCAACAACAGCACCAGTTGGCTTATCGTTGATGTAGAAATTACCAGCCGAATTTTGTAATGCTTTAGTGGCTTCGTCTATAGCATAACGCTCAGTTGCTAAAATTGCACCAGTTAAAGCATATTCACTTGTTTCATCCACAAGTTTTAAAGTTTCTGAATACGCATCATCTTCGTAAACATAAATCGTAATCACTGGTCCAAATAACTCAGTACACATTGTTGTGTATTTAGGGTTTGTAGTTAAAATAACTGTTGGTTCTATAAAATACCCTTTAGATTTATCGTAATTACCACCAGCAATAATTTCAGCATCACTATCAGCTTTTGCTTGGTCAATATATTTAGCTAATTTATCAAATGAACCTTCGTGGATTACTGCTGTAATAAAGTTACTCATATCTTCCGGAGAACCCATTTTGAATGAAGCAAGATCTTCTAAAACATAGTTTTTAACATCTGCCCAAATGCCCTTTGGAATGTATGCTCTAGATGCTGCACTACATTTTTGACCTTGCAATTCAAAAGCACCACGAGAAATAGCTGTTGCTACTTGTTTCGCATTTGCAGACTTATGTGCTACGATAAAATCTTTTCCGCCTGTTTCACCAACAATTCTTGGGTAGGTTTTGTAATTGTGAATATTTTCACCGATTTGTTTCCACAATTCTTTAAAAATAAATGTAGAACCTGTGAAGTGTAAACCAGAAAAATCTGGACTAGCTAAAACAGTATTGGTAATCATTACAGGATCTCCAAATACAACGTTAATTACACCATCTGGTACTCCAGCTTCTTTAAAGACGTCCATAATAACTTTAGCAGAATATACTTGGCTATCACTTGGTTTCCAAACAACAACATTACCCATTAATGCCATACAAGCAGGTAGGTTACCAGCAATAGCAGTAAAGTTAAATGGTGTTACAGCATAAGTGAAACCTTCAAGAGGGCGATACTCAACACGGTTCCAAGCATCGCTTGTACTTTCTGGTTGCTCCATGTAAATGTCAGTCATAAACTGAACATTGAAACGTAAAAAGTCTATCAGCTCACATGCAGCATCAATCTCTGCTTGGTGGATTGTTTTAGACTGTGCAATCATAGTTGCAGCATTAATCTTTGCTCTGTAAGGGCCAGCAATTAATTCTGCAGCTTTAAGAAAAATACCAGCGCGTTGTTCCCAAGGTAATTGAGACCACGTCTTGCGAGCTTCTAAAGCTGTTGCAATGGCTTCTTCAACGTGAGTTTGCTCAGCTAAGTGGTATTCGCCAACGATATGTTGATGGTCGTGTGGAGGAGACATAGTTCTGGTGTTTCCAGTTTTTACATCTTTTCCGTTAATATATAAAGGCACTTCTACTTTGCTGTTAAACATAGCTTTGTAAGTTTCGGCCACAGCTTTGCGTTCTGGTGAACCTGGTGCGTAAGACTTAACAGGCTCGTTAACTGCTACAGGTACATTAAAGAATCCTTTTGACATAATATGATTGTTTTTATTTGAATTTTTGAAAGTGCAAAGGTACAAATTTTAGAGGAGAAAGTTGTTTTCAAACGTTATAGTTCTGTGAAACTTAAAAGCATAATTTTTTGTAAGTTGCTGTCAAAATTATCTACAAAGAAGCATGTTGAAAAATGATGCCTTTATTTTAACGCTCGCTTATCCAGAAACCATTGTGTCTCATGCAGACGAATGGTATTCTAAGTTTTTGAAATACCTTTCAATCGGAAATAAAAATCATGTGAGAGCTGGTCATGCAGCTATGGTTCTAATTCATAAAGAAACAGGTGTTTTAGAGTATCATGATTTTGGACGCTATATCACCTCAGAACCTAATGGACGGGTAAGAGGACGAGAGACTGACTTTGAATTGCATTTTCCTGTAAAAGCAGAAATTGAAGGGAATGTGATAAAAAACTTAGAGGAAATTCTTGAATTTTTAGCTGTGAATCCAAAATTGACGCATGGTGATGGTCATTTGTATGCGTCGGTTTGTAGTGCCGTGAATTATGAGTCAGCCCGAAACCATATTGATGCCATGCAAGCTAAGGGATTCATAAGATATGCAGCATTTATAAAGGATGCATGTAATTGTGCTCGGTTTGTGACCGACGCTTTAATTGCAGGTGTTTTGGATACTAAGGTTAAGAAAGAACTTATCAGATCTAAGTGGTTCACGCCAAGTACTATTGGCAACGTTGTTATTGCAGATACAGAAGATTTGGTCTATCTAGTAAATGAAAAAGGTCATGTAGGTGAATTTAAATCTACTATTAGCAGAGAAAATAGAAGATTGTTTTTAGATAGGCTTAAAGGTTATAATCCAAGTTTGGTTGGGACGCTAAAACCCAAACACAATGAAGTCAAAGAAGAACATGCGCAATGGTTAAGTGGTATTGCAGCTGGAGCTTGGTTTGAATTACATGATTTAGGACACGATTCTGAATTTCGTTTTAGAAGAATCTCACCTTATGGAAATATGGATTGTGATGGTATTTACAAAGTGAATGATGATAGTTTTAATATTTCTAAAGACTATCAGTTTGTGCATTACTCCAATTGTTTGTTTTTTAATGTGGAACAAGAGGGTAAAGTGTATAATTTTGAATTAATTAGGGATTATTATAACTAACTTTTTTAAATAAAGATGATTGGCATGTAGGTCCGGTTAAATCTTTTTACGTCATAAAGAATAGCATTAGATTGAATCCAACCAAAATCTTTACTTTGTAAACCTTGAATGGCATCAGTGATATGAATACCAGTTTCAAAAACTACTAAATCGTTTTTCTTTAAAAGTAGTTTGCTTGTAATGGTTGCCATATCTCCATTAGAACATTTAAAATTCCAATTATTCTTCATACTATTTAATACTGAGGTGTCTGAAGTCATTAAATAATTAACTCTTGAAAGGCCTTTTGGTAGTGAATTTACATCACGTAGGTCAAACACTAAATGTACTTCCCAATTGTCATCGCTGTCAAAGTTGAATTTTTCAAAGGGATTGATAGAATTGTTTGAACATTTAATTTGATGAACATTTGCTTTAGAATTTAGGTCTATTATTAGCGAATAACCAGTTATAAAGGTAAATCCAAATAAAATGACAATTAGCCCCAAAAATGTAATAAGGGCTTTCTTAAAATTCATAATTAGTTCAAAAATTAATTAAGCGCAAAAGGAGCACTCAATTTAAAAGAAGGAATATAAACTTTAAACTTATTGGCTTTAGTAAAGTTTACCATATTATAATGGCCTTGCATAGCTCCAAAAGGTGAGGTTAGTAAACAACCAGAATTGTAAGTGTGTTTTTCACCAGGTTTTAATACTGGCTTTTTTCCAATAACACCTTCGCCTTCTATAATCTCTTCGTTATTAAGAGCATCAAGGATTTTCCAATGGCGAGAATGCAATTGAACAGAGTCTTTACTTTGGTTTTCAATAGTTACCTTATAGCCAAAAGCAAAGTGCACTTTATAGTTTTTATAAAAAGTGCCTTCAAAATTGGTTTCGACAGAAATTTTAATGCCGCTTGTAACTTGTTGTACCATAGATTTTTTAGTCTTGTACTTGCTAAAATAAGATAAAATTTTAATCAAGTAGTATATTTTAAGTTAAGTCGTAGGTATTTTTAACATTTTTTCATCAACGTAGGTTTCTAATGTTTCAAAAAATGCTATAATATCAGTTTTTTCCAAAACACTATTTATAGTCACCATGCGCACAAATTGTTCGTTTTTATAAGAACCAAAACCTACCATGAGTTTAGCATCTTCGTATAGTGCGGTACACAATTTTTTAGGGTCTATGTCTTTATAATTAAAGCAAACTGAAATAGAATCATCAAAACTGTAGAGTTTATAATCTTTGTTGTCTTTGATATAATTTCTGGCGACTTGAGCCATTTCAAACTGCTTGTCAACAATTTTTTCTAGTCCTTTGGTACCAACAGATTTCCAAAGTGTCCAAATTTTAAGAGCATCATTCCGCCTACCACATTGCATGGAGGTTTTACCTAAGTTAAAGTCATCTCCATCGGTTTGGTAGAGATAGTCTGCCTCATTTGAAAACGAATGATGCAGTTGTTCAGGGTGTTTTGTGACGATAATAGAGCAACTTAAAGGTGTGCCAAGCATTTTATGTGCATTTACACTAAACGAATCGGAATGTTCAAGCCCCTTTACTAAATACTTGTATTTCTGGCTAAAAATAACACTGCCGCAATATGCGCCATCAACATGAAGCCAAAGATTATAGGTTTTGCATATAGGACTTAGTATTGTTATGTCATCAAAAGCGCCTAATACAGTTGTTCCTGTAGTGGCATTTACAAAGAATGGTATGTGGCTGTTTTTAAGATCTTCTTTAATCAATGTTTCTAAATGACTGGCAAGCATTTCTCCTTTTTCATTAGTGTCAACCAATCTTACCTGCTCTCTTCCGATGCCAGTTAAGGCTGCATTCTTTGCTATGGAATAATGCGATTCAGCAGATGTGTAAACAATCATTTTAGAAGTAAGACCTTTAGCTCTTATAGATTCATTTTTGGCATCTCTAGCCATAATAAGTGCCATCATATTACTCATAGAGCCACCTGGTGCAAAAGTTCCGTAGCTGTTTTCTGGATATCCTGCTAGTTTAGAGATGTTTTTTAGAACTTGTTTTTCTATGCCAACTTGGGGTCCTGCTACCTTGTAAGTGTACATGCTGTTGTTGAGCATTACAGCTAATAAATCGCCTAAAGTTGCTTTTCCTATTCTTCCGCCAAAAAGTTGGTTAAAAAAGGATTTTGAAGCTGTTTTAGGTGTGCTTTTAATGATTTTTTTTAGGTTTTCGATTAAGGTATCATCAACTGTGCCTTCAGCATTAAGCGATAAGTCGAGTTCATTGTAGAGTTCTGAAGTAGGTATGTGCTCTGCTACAGGATGTTTTATTTCTTCAGAAAGTAGCTGTTCAACGAGTTCAGTAAATATATTTAGATCTTTTTGCATTAGTTTGATTTCAAATTTTGCATAGCATAAATTTATTCCTATTTTTCGGTATTAAAGAAATATTTCCCTAGATATTGAAAACTCAGGAACATATTCATTCGCTTATCAATCTATTGTCGAAATCATCTAAAGAAGATTACACAGAAATTTTACTAAATTTTAATTTTGATGCTATCGACTTTTCTGAAATTGAATTTTGGGAGCCTCAATGCTATACCAGAAATTGTTTTTATAAGGATGAAAATTTTGAACTTATTTTAATTTGTTGGGATAAGGGACTGCAAACAGCGATACATAATCATGATGGTGAAGATTGTTGGGTCTATTTACTAGAAGGGGAACTTGAGGAAGATTTTTATCAACTTGATGAAAATGAGCAATTAAAATATTGTTCTTCCAATAATCTAAAGCCAAAGCAAGTAACAAAATCTGAGGAGTTAAAAGATTTTCATAGATTAAGAAATGGCGAAAAGGCTAGGGCAATGAGTATTCATGTATATGCCAAGCCGATAGAGCACAGCCTCACTTATGATGAGCGTTTAGGAAAGCTAGTTGATAAAAAATTAAAATACGATACGTTTAAAAGTGTTGTTTCTACTCAGGTGCTTTAATTAGAAATATTTACAGAGGTTGCTTCTCCATAACCTATAAGCTTATCGTATCTTGCGCCAAGATCTCTGTAGTATACCAGTACTTTGTAGTTGTTTTCGGTTTGCCAATAATCTCCACTTATCTCTCCTTCATTAAGTTCACCGGTTTTGCTATCTACAACAACATATTTGTAATTATAAAAGCCTTGTTTTAGTCTAAATCTTGTTTCGTATACTCCTTTTTCAGAATTGTATTCCATTCTAGTTAGCGGTTCAATAGCAAAAGCATTAAAGTTACCGTAAACATGAATATCTTTTCCTGTTAATTCCTCTTGAGCTAAAGAAAAATGTACCATTGTATAGTCTGCTTCAATATCAATATCTGAACGGTCTAAAGCTGTGACCTGAAAGTTGCCATTTAAATCTGGATTATAAGTGTAGGGCTTGCCAGACCTTACAACATTAGTGTACAAATAACTTTGGTAAATGTCTTCTAGGTCAATAAACTGAACACCAACATTAGAGGTTCTTACGTCCTTGGTTTCAAACCATAAATATTCATTACCTCCCCAAAAAGCAGACTCAGTATCGTAACGATAAATAAGTTCGTTGCCCAATGTGTATTGTGGTTTTAAGTCTGATATTGAAGTATTAAGATTGTTATTTTGAATGATAACGGTTTTAATAGTTTCAAGTGGATTATTAAAATTGATGCTGTTAGTTGATATGGCTATGTCTACAGATTGTTTTTCTTCAATAACTCTAACATCTCTAGAGCGTTTAACGCTAACACCAACACTTATCATGTCTTCATAAATCATAAATTTTCTGCTGAACATAAGCTCATCATATTCATCATAAATAGAGATCATATAATTACCACTTTTTAAAAGACCTCTGGTCTGAATATTTGGAACTTGTAATGTGTAATGCGAATACACTTGATACGTGTTAAAAGAGTTTTTGTAAGACATTATGCGTTGATTGTCTAAGCCTCTTAGGTATTCAGCTTTTGCAAGAACGGAAGGTGTCCAGTCAAAATTAAAATGCTCTATGACATAATAAAAATCTTCTTCGTTGGCATTAAGTGCATCAAATTCTAATACTAAAGGTTCACCTAATTTTAAAACTGGCAATTGGCCTTGTGTGGTGTTGCTTTTAAAGGTTATGGTTTTTATAAAGTCTGGTGGGCTTACCTCTTCTGCTTGAGCAAATAAAGCTACTGGTATTAATAAGAAATATAGAAAGTGGTAAATGTTCTTTGTTATCATATGTTAAAAGTAGAATGGGTATAAAGATAATCAAATTCTATGCCTTAAAGCAGTGCCCTTATTTATAATCATTATAAATAAAAATGTTGATGTTAAATTGAAAATATATTCCCCTTTAATTCTTAAATTTGCACGGATTTTTAGATAACTAATCTTTAACTATATGTCAAAAGACATCAGAATAAAAAAAGGTTTAGATATAAAATTAGTTGGCGAAGCCGAGAAAACTACCGAAAATGCTATTGTTAGCAATTTTTATTATATCAGGCCAGAAGATTTCCACAGTATTATCCCAAAACTTGTTGCAAAAGAAGGTACACGTGTAAAAGCAGGTGAAACTTTGTTTTACAATAAAGATATTGAGGCTATGAAATTTGTTTCGCCAGTATCTGGTGAAGTTACAGAAGTACAACGTGGACCAAGACGTCGTATCGACGCTATAAAAATTACTGCAGACAAGGAGCAAACTTACCTTGACCACGGCAAGCTTGATGCATCAGCTGATGCTGATAAAATTAAAGCACGTTTATTAGAGTCTGGTTGTTGGGCTTTTATTAAGCAACGTCCTTATGATGTTGTTGCAAACCCAGAGCATTCGCCAAAAGCAATTTTTATATCAGGATATGCAAGTGCGCCTTTAGCAGCAGATTTAGACTATACTTTGGCAGGAAAAGAAGCAGAGCTTCAGGCTGCAGTAACAGCTTTATCAAAACTTACTGATGGGCAAGTTCATGTTTCTGTAGGAAACAACAACTCTCCGTTAGCAAGTTTAAATGATGTTACAGTTCATAAAGTTTCTGGGCCACATCCATCAGGTAATGTAGGTACTTTGATTAACAAGGTAGATCCTGTTAATAAAGGAGAAGTAGTTTGGACCGTAAACGCACAAGATTTAGTAATCATAGGTGAGTTATTATTAACAGGTAAGTTTAATGCTGAGCGTATAGTAGCTTTAGCAGGATCATCTGTTAAGAAGCCTAGGTATTTTAGAACAAAAATTGGTTCTGAAGTTGCAACTATGGTGTATGACAATGGTGTAGACAAAGATGGTAACGACAGAATTATCTCTGGTAATGTGTTAACAGGAAAAAAAGTAGCACCAGATGGAGCTTTAGATTACTATAGTAATGTAATCACAGTAATTCCTGAAGGTGATGATTATGAATTCTTCGGTTGGAATAAACCTGTATTTAACAAAATCTCTACGTCTAGAGCTTTAACCTTTTCTTGGTTAAACCCTAAGAAAAAGTACGACCTAAACACTAATACAAACGGGGAGCATCGTGCATTTGTAGTAACAGGTAGTTACGAAGAAGTTTTTCCTTTAGATATCTACCCAATGCAGATATTAAAAGCTTGTATGTACAGTGATTTAGATGAAATGGAAGCTTTAGGAATGTACGAGGTTGCACCAGAAGATTTTGCTTTAACAGAATTTATTTGTGTGTCTAAACAACCACACCAAAAGATAATAAGAGAAGGATTAGACTTAATGCTTAAAGAGATAGGATAATGGGTTTAAAACAAAATTTACACAATTTTAAAGAGAAAAATAAAGACAAAAAGTGGATTCCAGGATTTAATGCCCTTTTTACGTTTTTATACATGCCAAATGAGACCACTCATGGCGGAACTCATATTAAAGCAGCTGACGACTTAAAGCGTACAATGAACACAGTAATCATGGCTTTAATTCCATGTTTAATATTTGGTATGTTCAATGCTGGATACCAGCACTACTTAGCGCAAGGAGTTATTGAATCTGCTCATGGATTTTTTGGATCTTCTTTCTGGACATGGGATAACTTTGTTGTAGGTCTTTGGAAAGTTTTACCATTAGTTATTGTTTCTTATGGTGTTGGTCTTGCGGTAGAGTTCGTCTTTGCTATTATTAAAGGTCACGAAGTAGAAGAAGGCTACTTAGTAACAGGTATGTTAGTGCCATTAATTGTACCAGTTGATATTCCGTTATGGATGTTAGCAGTAGCAGTTATTTTTGGTGTTGTAATTGGTAAGGAAGTATTTGGAGGTACTGGGATGAATATCCTTAACCCAGCATTAACAATAAGAGCATTTTTATTCTTTGCTTATCCGACTTGGATGTCTGGTGATAAAGTATGGGTACATGGAGCTGTGGAGCGTGATCAAATGATTGCAGCAGGACAGAATTTAGATGCCATCTCTGGTGAAACTATTTTAGGTACGTTAGCACAAAATAAAGATGTAGGCTACAGTGTAATGGATATGTTCTACGGAATTATTCCTGGTTCTGTAGGTGAGACTTCAACATTGTTAATTTTATTAGGTGGGTTATTCCTAATATTCACTAAGATTGGAAGCTGGAGAATCATGTTGTCTTCAGTAATTGGTGCTTTAGTAATGGGATTAATCTTTAACGGAGTTGTAAGCTCTGGTTGGATAACTGAGTCTAGTAAATTTTACGGATTAATGAGTACAGAGTTCTGGCATCATCTTCTAATTGGTGGATTTGCTTTCGGTACCGTATTTATGGCAACAGATCCTGTTACAGCATCTCAAACTACAAAAGGTAAATGGATATATGGTTTCTTAGTAGGTTTTATTTCTATTATGATTCGTGTATTCAACCCAGCTTACCCAGAAGGAGTAATGTTAGCAATATTATTAATGAACGTTTTTGCACCAACCATTGACCATTATGTGGTACAAGGTAATGTGAAGAAAAGAATGAAACGTGTTAAAGTAAAAACAGCTTAAGATGAGTAATAGAACAGATAGTAATATTTACACAATAATATTTGCCGTTATAATGGTATTTATTGTAGGAGCTTTATTAGCCTTTACAGCGTCATCTTTAGCTTCTAAAATTTCTGAAAATCAGCGTATAGAAAAACAACAAAACATTCTATATGCTATGGGGATAAATAATAATGATGAGAGTAGTGCGGTATTTGTTTCTACTGAGCAAGCACCAGAAGATTTTTCTAAGTATATAAAAGAACAAATCGTTATCACTGTTGATGCTGACGGAAAAATTTTAAAGACTCAAACAGGTGATGAATATGTGGCTGAATATAAAAAAGAGCCTTATCTAATAGATATAAAAAAGCAAAAGTCTAACGCAGCTGCTGGTGAACCTAGACAACTACCTTTGTTTATAGGTGAAAAGGATGGTAAGACTTTTTATGTAGCACCAATTTACGGTAAAGGTTTATGGGACGCTATTTGGGGATTCGTATCTATGGATGAAAATATGGTGGTTCAAGGAGCTTATTTTGATCATAAAGGAGAAACACCAGGTTTGGGTGCAAATATTAAAGAGCGTTTCTTTATGGATGATTTCAAAGGAGAACATCTATTAAATGACTCAGGAGTCTTTAAAGGAATTGATGTTGCCAAAGGTAACGCAGACCCTAAAAACTTAGATAAAACAGATAATGAGGTTGATGCCATTGCTGGTGCTACCATTACAGGAAATGGTGTTACAGCGATGATAAAAAGTGACTTAAAACTTTACAAGCCTTATTTCGATAAATTAAAAAATAAATAATCATATGGGACTTTTATCAAAAAAAGATGCCAAGTTAATTACAGATCCATTAGCGGATAATAACCCAATTACAATTCAAGTATTAGGTATATGTTCTGCTCTGGCAATTACAGCGCAATTAAAAGCGTCTATAGTAATGGCAATATCAGTAATGGCTGTATTAGGAATAGGAAACGTGGTTATCTCTTTAATGAGAAATATCATTCCTTCTAAAATTAGAATTATTGTTCAGCTTGTAGTGGTAGCGGCTTTAGTAATTATAGTTGATCAGGTACTTAAGGCTTTCTCATATGAATTAAGTAAAACCCTATCTGTATTTGTTGGACTTATTATTACAAACTGTATTATCATGGGACGTTTTGAAGCTTTTGCTTTAGGTAATGGACCATGGAGATCATTTCTTGATGGTATTGGTAATGCCGCAGGTTATGGTTTAATATTAATAATAGTAGGGTTTTTTAGAGAACTTTTAGGTTCTGGTACTTTATTAGGTTTTAAAGTATTGGGTGACCCTATTGAAAAAACAGGACTATATTCCATAGGTTATGAAAATAACGGTTTCATGTTATTATCACCAATGGCACTTATAGTTGTAGGTATTATTATTTGGGTACAACGTTCAAGAAATAAAGACTTAATAGAAGATTAATAATTAAGTAACCAGTAAATAAGTTACAGTATGCAGGTTTTGCTACTGATGACTGAAAACTGAAAACTGAAGACTTTTAAAAATATGGAACATATAGAATTATTTTTCAAATCAATATTTATAGATAACATGGTGTTTGCGACATTCCTAGGAATGTGCTCATACTTGGCTGTATCTAAAAAAGTATCTACAGCTGTTGGTCTTGGTGCTGCTGTAATTTTTGTATTAGCGATTACAGTACCGTTAAACTGGTTGTTAGATCAATATATTTTACAACCTGGAGCATTATCTTGGTTAGGTGATGAATATGCTGCTTATGATTTAAGCTTCTTATCATTTATCATGTTTATTGCAACCATAGCAACGATGGTGCAACTTGTAGAAATTGTGGTTGAGAAATTTTCACCTTCGCTTTATAACTCTTTAGGTATATTCTTACCGCTTATTGCAGTAAACTGTGCTATTTTAGGTGGATCGTTATTTATGCAATCTAGAGAAATACCTACTTTAGGTTTATCTGCAGTATATGGTATAGGTTCTGGTATAGGATGGTTTTTAGCAATTTTAGCTATTGCAGCAATTCGTGAAAAAATTAGATATAGTAACGTGCCACCAGCTTTAAGAGGTTTAGGTATAACGTTTATTATTACGGGACTTATGGCAATTGGTTTTATGAGTTTTGGTGGTATGTTAACAGGTGGTGATGATGAAGCTAAATCAGAAGATAAAACAGCAGCTACAGAGGTAATTGAAAATGAAGTTAAGTCTGAAACAGAGACTGAAAATACCTTAAACGTAGCAGATAACACAAACAAGTTATAGAGATTAGTATGATATTATTAGCAGCAAGTACAGTCGGAACTATAGTAGCAACAGTAACTGCCTTTTTGTTGGTTACAATTATCTTGGTTGCACTATTATTATTTGTAAAACAAAAATTATCACCATCTGGTCCTGTAAAGATCACTATTAATGGTGAAAAAGAATTAGAAGTAGCTTCTGGAGGTACACTTTTAAGTACTTTAGGTGGACAAAAAGTCTTTTTACCATCTGCTTGTGGTGGTGGTGGAACTTGTATCCAATGTGAATGTCATGTATTATCAGGTGGTGGTGAAGCATTACCAACTGAAACACCTCACTTTTCTAGAAAAGAATTGCAACATGGTGCTCGTTTGGCTTGTCAAGTAAAAGTAAAGCAGGATATGGAAATAACCATTCCTGAAGAGATTTTTGGTATCAAAAAATGGGAAGCTGTTGTTGTAAGAAATTATAACGTGGCATCTTTTATTAAGGAATTCGTTGTAGAAATTCCTGAAGATATGAACTACAAGGCTGGCGGATATATTCAAATCGAAATTCCTCCATGTGAAATTAAATATTCAGATATAGATATTACAGCTCACCCTGAAGAGCACGAAACACCAGATAAGTTTCAAGCAGAGTGGGATAAGTTTGGTCTTTGGCCTTTAGTAATGAAGAATAATGAAACTGTAGAGCGTGCATACTCTATGGCTTCTTACCCAGCAGAAGGTAGAGAAATTATGCTTAACGTACGTATAGCTACTCCACCATGGGATAGAAATAAAAATGGTTGGATGGATGTAAATCCTGGGGTTGCCTCTTCATACATTTTTGCTCAAAAGCCAGGAGATAAGGTAGTAATTTCAGGTCCTTACGGTGAATTCTTTATCAACGAATCTGAAAGTGAAATGCTTTATGTTGGTGGTGGTGCAGGTATGGCTCCAATGCGTTCTCACTTATATCATCTATTCAAAACATTAAAAACAGGTAGAAAAGTAACCTATTGGTATGGTGGTCGTTCTAAGCGTGAATTGTTCTATTTAGAGCATTTTAGAGAATTAGAAAGAGATTTCCCTAACTTTAAATTTTACTTAGCATTATCTGAACCTCTTGAGGAAGATAACTGGAAAGTGAAAAAAGATATTAATGATGAAGCAGGTGATGGTTTCGTAGGATTTATTCATAACTGTGTTATTGATAATTATCTAAGCCTTCATGATGCGCCAGAAGATATCGAATTATACTTTTGTGGTCCACCATTAATGAACCAAGCTGTTCAAAAAATGGGTGAGGATTTTGGTATCCCAGATGAGCACATTAGATTTGACGACTTTGGTGGATAAACACTAAAGTAAACCATACAGAAAATCCTATTCATATTTAATTTTGAATAGGATTTTTTTATTGTGTTAATGTTTCGCTAATGTGTATAATGCTTTTGTTACTAAAATCTTTCTTTAATTATTTACTTCGTATCTTTGACCTCTAGAAAAAGAATGTGAATGGAAACTAAAGTTGCTTCAAATATATTGCCAGAACGTAAGCCTAAATGGTTAAGAGTTAAGCTTCCAACAGGTAAAAAATATACTGAGTTAAGAAGCCTAGTAGATAAATACAAGTTGAATACTATTTGTACCTCCGGAAGTTGTCCAAACATGGGAGAATGTTGGGGAGAAGGAACGGCAACCTTTATGATATTGGGTAATGTGTGTACGCGCTCTTGTGGCTTCTGTGGTGTAAAGACCGGTAGACCAGAAACGGTAGATTGGGATGAACCAGAAAAAGTGGCGCGTTCTATAAAACTGATGCAAATTAAACATGCGGTTTTAACAAGCGTAGATAGAGACGACCTTAAAGATATGGGAAGCATTATGTGGGCAGAAACAGTTAAGGCTGTTAGACGTATGAACCCTGAAACCACATTAGAAACTTTAATTCCAGATTTTCAAGGCATAGAAAGACACATCGATAGAATTATTGAGGTAGCTCCAGAAGTGGTATCGCATAATATTGAAACCGTGCGTCGCTTAACCAGAGAAGTGCGCATACAAGCCAAGTATGATCGTAGTATGGGTGTTTTAAAGTATCTAAAACAACAAGGACAACGCAGAACTAAATCTGGAATTATGCTAGGTCTGGGAGAAACTAAAGAAGAAGTTATTGCGACGCTTCACGATCTTAGAGAAAATGATGTTGATGTGGTTACTATTGGGCAATATCTGCAACCGTCAAAGAAGCACTTACCAGTGCAACGTTTTATAAATCCAGATGAGTTTGACGAGTACAAAGCAGTAGGACTAGAGCTTGGGTTTAGACATGTTGAAAGTAGCGCACTAGTAAGGTCTTCCTACAAAGCTCAAAAGCATATTAATTAATGATTAGAGTTGCCATAAACGGGTTTGGTAGAATTGGCCGACGTGTGTTTAGATTAGCACTAAATCATCCTAAAATACAGATTGTAGCTATCAACGATTTGGCTGATGCTAAAACATTAAGCCACCTTCTTAAATACGATAGCATACATGGAGTTCTTAACAACGATGTATCTTTTAATACACATAATGTCATAGTAGATGGAGTTGAGATTCCGTTATTTAATGAAAAGCATCCAAAAACAATTAATTGGAAAAGTGTTCAGCCAGATATCGTTATTGAATCTACAGGGAAATTCAAAACCAAATCAGAGCTTCAGTTGCATATTAATAATGGATCCGAGAAAGTTATACTATCTGTTCCGCCAATTGAAGACGATATTAAAACTATAGTTTTAGGCGTTAATGATGAATGCATAGAAGGTTCTGAAACTATTATTTCTAATGCTTCTTGTACTACCAACAATGCAGCACCAATGATAGCATTGATTAAAGCGCATTTTGGTATTAAACAAGCCTATATTACAACTGTACATTCTTATACAACCGATCAAAGTCTGCACGATCAACCACATAGAGATTTAAGAAGAGCGAGAGCTGCAGGTCAATCTATTGTGCCAACTACAACAGGTGCAGCCAAAGCATTAACTAAAATTTTTCCAGATTTATCCAATGTCATTGGTGGTTGTGGTATTAGAGTACCTGTTGCAAATGGTTCTCTTACAGATATTACCATTAATGTTGAAAGAGATACAACTATAGAAGAAGTAAATTCTATTTTTAAGAAGGCATCTCAAGGTGCGCTAAAAGGTATTTTAGAATATACCGAAGATCCAATAGTTTCAATAGATATCGTAGGTAATCCTCATTCATGCATCTTCGATTCTCAGATGACCTCTGTTATCGGAAACATGGTGAAAATAGTAGGCTGGTACGATAATGAAACGGGTTACAGTTCAAGAATTTTAGATTTAATTTGCAATTTATCGGATAAAAAAGCACTTTTGTCGAATAAATAATTATATTTGTTCTAATAAATAGAGCTGAAATGTCCCGAATCAAATATCACATATTTGTTTTTTTAGCATGTTTTTCTAGTCTGCTTTTCGCACAACAAGGTGTTGTGGAAGATGCGGACATGCTTGCTTTACGTCTTCAAGAACGCATTAATCAGGCGAAATTAGAAACTGATAGAGGTGATTATTACAATGCTTTAAATAACCTTGATAAGGCTCTAGAGATTTCAAAAACCATTGGAGACGTAATAAGTCAAGGGACAACGCTCACTAAAAAGGCCAGAGTACATTACTTAGTTGGTGAAACCGACAAGGGCAATGTGGCACTCGGAAAAGCGGTAGAATTACAACGAGAAAATAACGATTACGGAAATCTAGCCGTTAGTTACAATATTCAAGGAGTTGTATACAGTACTAACGAGAAGTATGAACTTGCTCTAGAGTATTATAATTCTGCTAAAAACTTGTTTGAGCAAGAGGATTTGGAAGAGTATATTTCTGAGGTTACCTTAAATGAAGCCAAAGCCTATATTGCACTTGGTAGATATGAAGAAGCTAAAACACAGCTCGAAAAGACGATTATCATAGCTAAAAAATATGAGCAAAGAAGAGTTTTGAGCAGTGCCCTAATTCAGTCTGGTAAAGTCTCGAGTGCACTTAACAGTAATGATTTGGCTCTGTCTCAAGTAGAAGAAGGACTTTCTATAGCAAAAACTTACAAGATTGTTGAAAATATTAATGATGCTTATATAACCCTAAGTGAGATACATGAAAAAAGAGGTGACTATAAAAGTTCATTAGAGAATATAACGAAACATCTTCGTCTTTCAGATTCTATATTAGATGTAAAACGTGAGAACTTAGCGCCAGGTGTTTCAAGTCAGATTATTAATAAATATAAGGATGCTCAAAATGAGCAGTTAAAACAACAAATTGATGAGGTAAGTGCAGAGAGTAATTTTACAAGAATTACAACCATCTTAAGTATTGCCCTAATTACAATTCTGTCGTTATTAACTTTATCGTTGTATAAAAACAATAATATTAGGTTAAAGACTAACAATATGCTTCACAAAAAAAATGATGAACTTATTGTTGCTAAAGAAAAAGCCGAGCTTGCTTCAAAAACAAAAGCTAACTTTTTGTCTACCGTAACACATGAGCTAAGAACTCCGCTATATGCTGTTACAGGTTTAACAAATATGTTGTTAGATGAAAGTCCTAAAGAGCATCAAGTCCCACATTTAAAATCACTAAAATTTTCTGGTGATTATTTGTTGACCTTTATTAATGATATTCTACAAATCAATAAAATTGAAGCTAATAAAGTTGAACTCGATCCAGAGGTATTCAACCTTAAAAATAAAATAGAAAATGTAATGTCAGCCTTAGGCAATTCTGCAAAAGATAATGGCACTACATTACATTTTAACTATGAAGATGGGTTGCCAGAAACTTATAACGGTGACCAATTAAAGATTTCCCAAATCTTAATTAACCTACTTGGAAACGCTATTAAATTCACAAAAGATGGTGACATCTGGGTAAGAGCGTACAAAATTGACCAAAAGGACAATAAATACACCTTACGTTTTGAAATTGAAGACAATGGCATTGGTATTACAAAAGAAAAGCAAGATCAAATGTTCGAGAGCTTCTCCCAAGGCTCCGTACAGATTAACCGTAAATACGGTGGAACAGGTCTTGGCTTGTCTATTGTAAAAGGACTTATCAAAATTCTTAAAGGTAAAATCTATTTGAAGAGTGAACTTGGAAAAGGTACCACATTCTTTTTTGAGATTCCATTAGAGAAGGCTGAGAAAGTTGATACACCTACGGTAGAAGAAACTAAACAATCAAATAAGATGGAAGATTTGGATCTAAGTGAAGTAAAGATTTTAATTGTCGAGGACAATAAAATCAACCAGATGATTACAAAAAAGATTCTCAACAAAATGGGACTTTATTGTGATGTTGTAGATAATGGTGAAGCTGCCGTAGAACAAGTAAAATCAACAGATTATAATATTGTTTTAATGGATATTCATATGCCAGGTATCAGCGGTTTAGAAGCCACAAAGATTATTAGAACTTTCAATAAGGACTTAGTCATTTTTGCGCTTACAGCGGTAACGCTAGAGGATAAGATGCATGAGTTTGGAGAAGCTGGGTTTAATGATATTATCTCTAAACCATTTAAACAAGAAGATTTTGAAGGTAAGTTATACGATGTGCTTTCAGGAAAAGAAGTAGTGTCTAGTTTCTTTTAGCCTACAAAAGATTTAATTGCACTATCAAAAACATCTTTTTTATCCAAAGTTATTTCAATCGGAAGATAGAATAATTTAGATTCTAAACTTTCATTATCAGCAAGTCTAACAAAATCTTTTTCAGTAGTAATAATTAATTCCTTTTTAGCCAGCTCTTCAATATCATTTACTCTGAAGCTATAATGGTCAGGAAATTCTAAATGATTAAATTTTAATCCTTTATTTTTTAGAAAGTCAACCAAAGGCTTTGCGTTAGCTATACCAGTTACAAGTGTAAATTTAGGTAAAGATTTTAATGCCATCTCAGAATGGGTTGAAATAACCTTATCAGCATAGTTTATAGAACTAAATATCAATCGTTGATGTGGTTTTACCTTGAGGTCTATAGATATTTTTGCTTTTTCACTCTCGGAAATAACTTCAGTACACTTTGTTACGACAATTATATCGGCTCTTTTAGCACCAGATCTAGGTTCTCGTAAATTTCCTGTGGGTAATACCATATCATTACTATAGAGATTGTAATAAGCAGTAAGCAAGATATTAAAACCAGCTTTTACTTTTCGGTGTTGGTATGCATCGTCTAGTAAAATAACTTCAGGTTTATCCTCTAATTTTAGCAACTGTGCAATACCATTTTGGCGATTTCCATCTACAGCAACTTTTATATCCTTAAATTTTCTGTAAAATTGATAAGGTTCATCACCAATGGTGTCTGCTGTTGCACCTTGGTCGGCTATCTCGTAACCTTCAGTAATACGTTTGTAACCTCTGCTAAGGGTAGCAACAGATTTTTTATCTTTTAGTAATCGAATCAAATACTCTATCATAGGTGTTTTTCCTGTGCCACCAGTACTAAGGTTTCCAACGCAAATAACAGGAATATCATAAGATTTTGAAGACTTAATACCTTTGTCGTATAACCAATTTCTTAACCACGTAATCAAATAGTAAATTGGCACAACAGGAAACAATATGATGCGGAGAAATTTCACAAGCACTAAATTATATTATTTTTGAAAAACAAATATACGCTTATGATAGTACAAGACGTAATAAATCATTTACACGATTTGGCACCTTTAAATTATGCCGAAGATTTTGATAATGTAGGCCTTTTGGTAGGTGATAAAAATCAAACAGTCTCAGGTGTTTTGGTAACCTTAGATACGCTTGAAGCAGTTGTAGATGAAGCTATAGAAAATAACTGTAATCTTATTGTAAGTTTTCATCCAATCATCTTTAAAGGCTTAAAAAAGTTAACGGGAAAAACCTATGTAGAGCGTGTTGTTATAAAAGCAATTCAGCATAATATTGCAATTTTTTCAATACATACAGCTTTAGATAATGCATTTCAAGGTGTTAATTCTATAATCTGTGATCAGTTGCAACTACAAAATAAAAAGATTTTAATGCCACAGTCTGGCACGCTCAAAAAGTTACAAACCTATGTGCCAAACGAAAATGCTGAAGCATTAAGAACAGCATTATTTAATGCAGGTGCTGGTAGCATAGGTAATTATGATTCTTGTAGTTTTAATCTTGAAGGCAAAGGAACTTACAAAGGAAATGAAGAATCAAATCCAGCACTTGGTAAAAAAGGTGAATTACATACCGAAAATGAAACCTTAATTTCAGTTGTATTTGCGAAGCATGTAGAATCTAAAGTATTGAAAGCCCTTTTTAATGCACATCCTTATGAAGAAGTGGCTTACGAAATCACAACTTTAGATAATACTAATCAATACATTGGTATGGGAATGATTGGTGAGTTGTCACAAGAGATGGAAGAGTTAGATTGTTTGCAATACGTAAAAGATAGAATGACTACCGAATGCGTTAGACATTCAAAATTCCTGAATAAACCCATAAAAAAGATAGCGGTTTTAGGGGGCTCAGGAAGTTTTGCTATCGGAGCAGCTATGGCCTCTGGTGCAGACTTATTGGTTACCGCAGACCTTAAATATCATGACTTTTTTAGTGCAGAAAACAGTATTGTATTGGCAGATATAGGTCATTATGAGAGCGAACAGTTCACAAAATCGTTTTTAGTAGACTATCTCTCGAAAAAAATTACTAATTTTGCAGTCGTTTTATCAAAGACAAATACAAATCCGGTAAAGTATTTATAATTATGGCGAAAAAAGCTGAAGTGACTGTAGAAGAGCGTTTAAGAGCGCTTTATGATTTACAGTTAATTGACTCTAGAGTAGATGAAATAAGAAATGTAAGAGGAGAACTTCCTTTAGAAGTAAGAGATTTAGAAGATGAAGTAGAAGGGTTGAATACCAGACTAGAGAAATTAAATGACAGTCTTGCTGTTATAGATGATGAGATTAAAGGAAAGAAAAATTTAATCGAAGAAGCAAAATCTTTAATCAAAAAGTATAGCGAGCAACAAAACAATGTTAGAAATAACAGAGAATACAATTCCTTAACTAAGGAAATTGAATTTCAGGAATTAGAAATTCAATTAGCTGAAAAGCATATCAAAGAATTTAAGGCGCAAATAGAGCAGAAAAAAGATGTTATTTCTGAAACTAAAGACCGTTTAAAAGATCGTAAAGATCACCTTAAACACAAAAAAGGTGAATTAAACGAAATCTTAAAAGAAACTGAAAAAGAAGAAGAAGCGCTTATTGGTAAATCTGAAGAGTACCAAAAGAAAATTGATGAGCGTTTAGTAAAAGCATATCTAAGAATTAGAAATAACGTAAAGAATGGTTTAGCTGTTGTGCCAATAGAGCGTGGTGCATCTGGTGGTTCTTTCTTTACTATTCCACCACAGGTGCAAGTAGAAATTGCTTCACGTAAAAAAGTAATTACAGACGAGCACAGTGGTCGTATCTTAGTAGACGCTGCTTTAGCAGATGAAGAAAAAGAAAAAATGGATAAGTTATTTGCTAAGCTAGCAAAGTAATTACCATTAAATAATATTCAAAAAAAGCCTTCACAAACTGTGAGGGCTTTTTTAATATAACTTTAAAAAATTTCTTTTTAAGGAATTGTATTTTTATACGTCTATAGAAAAAGAAAAAAGAAATTCATGAAGCGCTTACTTATTGTTTTAAGCATTAGTCTATGTTTTAGTTGCCACAATCAGGCACAATCCAATTCAAAACAACAAGAAATAATTGATGCAGAACCTGTAGAAGTTCCTATAGAAGATGGTAAGGCAAAAGCCTACTTTGCCAGTGGATGTTTTTGGTGCGTAGAAGCGATTTACGAAAGTGTAAAAGGTGTTGAAGAAGTTTACAGTGGTTTTTCAGGAGGACATACGGATGACATTACGTACGAGAAAAGTCATTCTGGTACAACAGGACATGCGGAAGCTGTTGAAGTGATTTACGATCCGGAGGTTGTGCGTTTTTCAACATTGGTAGATGTCTATTTTGGTTCTCAGAATCCGACACAAGTTAATGGTCAAGGGCCAGATAAAGGACTACAATACCGATCAATCATATTTTATCAAAATGATGAGCAAAAACAAATTATAGAGGATAAGAAAGCTGCGCTTGCAAAAGAATTAGATGCAACAATCGCAGCTGAAGTTTATCCATTCTTAAAATTTTATAAGGCTTCAGATTATCATCAGGATTTTGAAAAACGAAATCCAAATCAAAGCTATGTGAGAGCGGTTTCTATTCCTCGATTAAATCGTTTTAAAGCAAAATTTCCTGAATTATTAAAAGACGAAGAAAAACATTGACAACTCTCTGTTACATTGAGCGCAGTCGAAATGCTTATAAACTATTAACTTCAAAAAAACTTCGACTGCGCTCAGTTTGACAATTTTTTACATTTGCTTTTTAGTCGCCTTAATTTCAAAAATCATAGGAAATAACTGATTTTTCATCTTATATAATCCTGTTTCAGTTTTTATCAAATCAGGAAACACATCATACGGACTTTCATCATATTCATTAAGATAGTCTATTTGCAAACCAGCTTCAATAAGCGCATTTATAACCTCGCTCAATCCATGGTTCCAGCCATATTCCTTGCTTACCATTTTTGAAGATTGATTAGCATACGTACCTTCGTATTCTTCATAAATCACCTCGTCTTGACTGTAATGATATTTTAGTTTTGGTTTACCATCAACATAATCAAACATCCAAAGAATAGGATGAAATTCAACCATATAAAATGTACCACCAACTTTAAGGCGTTCAGCAATCATCTTAGCCCAAGGTTTTAAATCTGGCAACCATCCAATAACTCCATAACTTGTGTAAACAATATCAAAGGTTTTATTAATGTGCTTTGAAGTATTTAAAACATTACAACAAACAAACTCTGCATCAAGCTTCAATTCGTCATTAAGCTTCTTGGCAAGCTTTATACCTTCATCACTTAAATCTACACCAACACATTGCGCTCCCATACGTTGCCAACTTAAGGTGTCTTGTCCAAAATGACATTGTAGATGTAAAAGCGATTTTCCATTGACATCTCCCAAAGCCTTCAATTCATATGGCATTAAAGAAGATTTGCCTGATTTAAAAGACTCTAAATCATACATCTTACTTTCTGCATGTACAGCTACTTTTTTGTTCCAGGTTTCCTTATTAACATCAAAATAATTAGCGTACTTATCCATGGTTGATTAATTTTGATGTAATTTAAAACATCTTTTTATATGAAACCGTTTTACTTGAGCTTTATATGCCTATTAATTCTTTCGTCATGTAAATCCGAAAAGAAAGAAACTACTATTGAGGAAGAAGTAATAGAATTGAGTATTGCTGAGAAAATTGCCAACGCTCACGGTTATGAGAATTGGAAAGATGTTGAAAAAGTAGCTTTTACGTTTAAGGTTGATAGAGATTCAATTAAAGGAAATGGAAGAAGATGGACTTGGGAACCAAAGAAAGACAGAGTAACCTATTCAATAGGTAGAGATTCAATAGTTGTAATAGAAAGGAGTAAAATCAACTCAACGAACATTAACTTAGACAAAGCTTTTATAAATGACAAATTTTGGCTTTTAGTACCATTTCAGTTGGTTTGGGATACGTCTGCAACTATTTCCGAGCCCAAAAAAGTAGAATCACCCATAAAAAAAGACACTTTGCAAATGATAACTATTACGTATCCAGACGAAGGTGGTTACACACCAGGAGATGCTTACGATATTTATTTTGATGAAAACTATTTAATTAATGAATGGTCTTACAGGCAAGGGAATTCTCCAGAACAATCGTTGTCTAATACATTTGAAAACTATCAGGATTTTAATGGAATTAAGATTGCAATAGACCATAAAAAAGATAATGGTAATTGGAATTTAAATTTCACAGATGTTAGTGTAACATTAGAATAAGGAAATTAAAAATTTTGGCATTACTTTTGAAACCTATAATGTAAGTTTCACGTGGGTCAAACCGACTTAAAACGTATAGCTTACATTTTCCGCCTTATGGCGTCTATATATTTTCTCGAGCGCTTTGTTTCAAAGCGCTTTTTTTATGCTTTTTAAATCCTTATTTTTATACACAGATTACAAAAATCAACTAAAACTAAAACACATTGTCTAACTATAAAACAGGTCTTGATTACGCAAAAACACAAGACCAAAACGATACATTAGCGCAGTACCGCAGTCAATTTCATATTCCAAAAGACAAAGACGGAAATGATTGGTTATATTTTACAGGAAACTCGCTTGGACTACAACCAAAGAGCACACAAAAATACATTCAACAAGAATTAAACGATTGGGCAAACCTTGGTGTAGAAGGTCATTTTGAAGCCAAAAATCCTTGGATGCCATACCACGAATTCTTAACCGAAAGTATGGCAAAAATCGTTGGCGCAAAACCTATAGAAGTTGTAGTGATGAATACGCTAACCACTAACCTACACTTGCTAATGGTTAGTTTTTATCAACCTACAAAAACCAAATATAAAATTGTAATTGAAAGTGATGCCTTTCCATCAGATCGATATGCTGTGCAAACACAATTAGATTTTCATGGTTTTGATGCTAATGAAGGTTTAATTGAATGGAAACCTCGCAAAGGCGAAGAATTACTAAACATTGAAGATTTAGAAACCATTTTAGATCAACAAGGTGATGAGATTGCTTTACTTTTAATTGGTGGTGTTAATTATTACACAGGTCAATATTTAGATATAAAGCGTATTGCCGAATTAGGTCACGCCAAAAACTGTATGGTTGGTATCGATTTAGCGCATGGCGCAGGAAACATTCAACCAGAATTACACAACTCAGGAGTCGATTTTGCAGCTTGGTGTACTTACAAATATTTAAATTCTGGACCAGGTAGTTTGGCTGGATTGTTTGTGCACGAAAAACACGCACACAATAAAGATTTAAAACGTTTTGCAGGTTGGTGGAGTCACAATAAAGACACACGTTTTAACATGCGTCAACCATTAGACGTTACACCTGGCGCTGAAGGTTGGCAACTTAGTAATCCGCCAATTTTATCTATGGCTGCCATAAAAGCGTCATTAGATATGTTTAATGAGGTTGGTATGGAAGTGTTACGCATAAAATCAGAACAACTAACAGGTTATTTTGAGTTTTTAATTAATGAATTAAACAACGATAAAATAAAAATAATCACACCAACAGATCCAAAACAACGTGGTTGCCAATTATCGATTCAAGTTAAAGATGCCGATAAAAGTTTACATCACAAATTAACCGAAGCTAATATTATTACAGATTGGCGCGAACCTGATGTGATTCGTTGCGCACCAGTACCACTTTACAACAGTTTTGAAGATGTATTTAGAATGGTTGAAAAGTTGAAAGAAATTTTAAATTAAACAGTCACCTCGAGCGCAGTCGAGAGGTCAAAAAAAGGTCTCGACTTCGCTCGACCAGACAACTAACATAATGAAACAAAAAGAAAACATATTAATCATTGGCGCAGGTTTATGCGGCTCTCTTTTAGCTCTACGTTTAGCACAAAGAGGTTACAATGTCAATGTTTATGAAAGCAGACCAGATCTACGCACAACAGACATTTCCGCAGGAAAATCAATCAACCTTGCCTTATCAGATCGCGGTTTTAAAGCCTTACGTTTAGCTAATGTTGAAGATAAAGCGCGTGAAATTTGCATACCTATGAAAGGCCGATTAATTCATGATATTCAAGGCAACACCTTTGCATCCAACTATTCTGGTCGTGATAATGAATACATCAACTCAATTTCAAGAGGCGATTTAAACGGCATGTTATTAACTGAAGCCGATAAATACGACAATCTAACCATTCATTTTAATACAGAATGTAAAACTGTAGATTTAGATACAAACACCGTTCATTTTGTAAACCGAAACACAAAAGAAACGTTTAACGTCTCTGCAGATGTTATTTTTGGCACAGATGGCGCAGGTTCAGAATTAAGAAAAAGCTACTTTTTACAGCGTAAATTCTTGTTTAGTTTTTCTCAAAACTTCCTAACACACGGTTATAAAGAACTAGAAATTCCTGCAGCAACAGACGGTAGTCATCAAATAAGTAAAGACTATTTACACATTTGGCCTAGAGGCGAATATATGCTTATCGCTTTAGCTAATTTAGACGGAAGTTTTACGGTAACTCTGTTTTTAGGACATGAAGAAGGTACTTATAATTTCAAAGATTTAGATACTGAAGACAAAATAAAAGCCTTTTTCCAAGAGCAATTTCCGGATGCTTTAGCGCTAATTCCGAATATTGCTGAAGAATTTGCAAACAATCCAACAGGTGCTTTAGGGACTATAAAATGTTCACCTTGGCATTATCAAGGCAAAACTTTAATTTTAGGTGATGCCGCGCATGCTGTTGTTCCGTTTTACGGGCAAGGAATGAATGCCTCTTTTGAAGATGTTGCTGTTTTAGATAGCATTATCGATAAACATGAAGGCGATTGGGAAACCATTTTTAAAACCTACCAATCGGTTAGAAAAGCAGATGCAGATGCTATTGGCGAATTAGCAGAAGAAAACTATTACGAAATGCGAGATCATGTTGCTAATCCAATTTTCAAGAAAAAACGCCAGCTAGAAATGCAATTAGAAAAACATTATCCAGAGCAATATTTTTCAAAATATTCGATGGTAACATTCAATGAAAATATTGGCTATCATGAAGCTATGACCAAAGGTCGTGCTCAAGACAAAGCCATTTTAAACATGATTGCAGATAACGAGATTGATTTAAATGATGACCTTTCGGTTTTATTAAAAATAGTACAAGAAAAAACTAACGACATTATTGATGATGACAACGTTGCAAAAACGATGCATCATTAAGATAAAAATATTATGAATACAAACGAAGGAACTAAAGTAACACCAAGAGGCGCGTATCCACACGTAAAAGTGGTAGGCGATTTCATTTTCGTTTCAGGAACCAGTTCAAGACGAGCAGACAATACTATTGCTGGTGTAGAACTTGTTGACGAAATGAGCACTAAAAAATTAGATATCGAAGTTCAAACCAGAGAAGTTTTAAAAAACATCGATAAAAATTTACAAACCGTTGGTGCAAGTCTAAAAGACGTGGTTGATGTGACCACTTTTTTAGTAAGCATGAACGATTTTGCAGGTTATAACAAAGCCTACGCTGAGTTTTTTGAAAAAGCAACAGGTCCAACAAGAACAACAGTAGCTGTACACCAATTACCGCATCCAGACTTATTGGTTGAGATTAAGGTGATGGCGTATAGAAAATAGAATTATGAGGTTTTTTGTAATCCTTTCTGTTTTAATTATTCAGAACTCTTGTTCGAATAGCTCAAAAAGGATAAAATCTAAAAGTGAACAAAAGTTGGTAGATATTTCTCAATTGAAAAAGGTTTCTGAAATGTTAGATGAAGACATTTACTGGGAAATTGTAGATGAATCTGTTAGTAAAACAAATACGCCAGAAGCTCAAGAAAAATACTTAATTAGTAAAATTTCAAAACTTAGTCCTAATCAAATAATAGGTTTTAGATTAAGAACAGATAAGCTTCTTTATGATACATACAGTTCTGAGTTGTGGTGTGCAGGTTATATTATGAATCAAGGATGCACAGACGATGGCTTTGAATATTTTAGAAATTGGATAATCTCAAGAGGAAAAAAGACATACTACTATGCTAAAGAAGATCCAGATTATTTAATAAACGAAGTTGATAAAATAGTTTATGGTTACTATGAATTTGAACCTTTTTGGTATGTTGCTTTAGAGGCTTTTGAGAATAAGACAGGTAAAAATTTGTATGATTATATTGACGATGAAAACTTCAGTACTAAAGAAGGAAATTATCCTAATTTTGAATTTACGTGGAGTGAAGAAAAGCCCGAAACAATGGAAGCTATTTGTCCAAAGCTATTTAATAAATTTTGGAATTAAATGAACATCAAAAACTACATAAACGGAGATTTCTCGCTTCCCATTGCTAATGGGTGGATTGACAACTACAATCCTTCAAATGGTGAAGTCTATGGACAAATTCCAAACTCATCAAAAGAAGACGTAGAGCAAGCTTACAAAGTTGCTAAATCTGCTTTTCCTAGCTGGAGTCAAACCACTTTAGAAGAACGTAGCAGAATTCTAATTAAGATTTCAGAATTATTAGAAGCTAATTTAGACCGTTTTGCAGAAGCCGAAAGTAAGGATAATGGAAAACCTGTAAGTCTCGCTAAAATGGTAGATATACCAAGAGCAGCAAGTAATTTCAGGTTTTTCGGTAATGCCATTACCCAATTTGCAAGCGAAAGCCACGAAAGCGTTGGTCAAAACGCTGTAAATTATACACTACGCCAACCTATTGGTGTTGTTGGTTGCATCAGTCCTTGGAATTTACCTTTGTATCTGTTCACTTGGAAAATAGCACCCGCAATCGCCGCAGGTAATTGCGTCGTTGCCAAACCAAGCGAAGTCACACCAATGACAGCTTATTTATTAGGCGAAATTTGTAACGAAGCTGGTTTACCAAAAGGTGTGTTGAATATTGTTCATGGTTTAGGCACAACGACTGGTCAAGCTATTGTAGAGCATCCAAGTATCAAAGCCATTAGTTTTACTGGCGGAACAGCAACTGGAGCACATATTGCCAAAGTTGCCGCACCAATGTTTAAAAAATTGTCTTTAGAATTAGGAGGAAAAAACCCAAATATCATCTTTGCCGATTGCGATTACGAGGATATGCTGAACACAACTGTACGTTCGTCGTTTGCTAATCAAGGTCAGATTTGTTTATGCGGAAGCCGAATTTTTGTAGAAGAAACTATTTACGAGAAATTCAAAACAGACTTTGTAGAAAAAGTAAAAGGTTTAAAAGTTGGTCATCCTTCTGAAAAAGACACTAAAATTGGTGCTTTAGTTTCAAAACCGCATCTTGAAAAGGTGAAAAGCTACATCGAAATTGCTAAAGAAGAAGGTGCAACTATTTTATGTGGCGGAAACGAAGTTACTGTTAAAGGTTATGAAAACGGTTACTATTTACAACCAACAATTATCGAAGTAAAAACAGACGATTGTCGCGTAAACCAAGAAGAAATTTTTGGTCCAGTAGTTACTATTATGCCATTTAAAACTGAAGACGACGTGTTAAACATGGCTAACAAAGTAAAATACGGATTATCAGCAATACTTTGGACGAATAACCTAAAACGCACGATGAGAATGAGCAACCAATTACAAGCAGGTATTGTTTGGGTAAATACTTGGATGATGCGCGATTTACGCACACCTTTTGGTGGTGTTAAAGCTAGCGGAGTTGGTCGCGAAGGTGGATTTGAAGCTTTACGCTTTTTTACTGAAGCTAAAAATGTATGTATAAAGTATTGACCGTTTGTTGTCATGCTGAATCTATTTCAGCATCTCAAACAAACCTATATAAAGTAAAAGATCCTGAAACAAGTTCAGGATGACAAATAATTTCAAAAAGATTCCTGCCTACGCAGGAAGTTATTATGGACTTAAAACTAAACAACAAATATGCGCTAGTTTGTGGTAGCACAGCAGGTATTGGTAAAGCAACTGCTTTAGCTTTAGCTGAAGAAGGTGCAAATATCACACTAGTAGCAAGAAACGAAGACAAGCTAAAGGCAGTTTTAGCCGAATTACCAAAACACAGAAATCACGATTATATTGTTGCTGATTTTTCTAATCCGATGGAATTGAAAGAAAAAGTTGAAAGCTATATTAAAAACAATCACGGATTTCATGTCTTGGTAAACAATACAGGCGGACCAGCTGGTGGACCAGTTTTTGATGCAAAAATTGAAGAATTTGAAAGCGCTTTTACACAGCATTTAAAATGTAATCATGTATTAGCACAAGCTATTGTTCCGTTTATGAAAGCTGAAGAATTTGGACGTATTGTTAATGTAATTTCAACGTCAGTAAAACAGCCATTAGATGGACTTGGTGTAAGTAATACCATTCGAGGCGCTGTAGCCAACTGGAGTAAAACGCTAGCTAATGAGCTTGGACAGTTTGGTATTACCGTTAACAATGTTTTACCTGGCGCAACAGGAACAGAACGTTTAACCGAAATCATTAAAAACAAAAGCGCTAAAACTGGTAAAACAGAAGAAGAATCTGCTAACGCTATGAAAAGTGCTGTACCAGCAAAACGTTTTGCTAAACCAGAAGAATTAGCTGCTGCAATCACCTTTTTAGCAAGCGAAAAAGCGAGTTATATAAACGGAATTAATCTTCCAGTTGATGGCGGAAGAACAAAAAGTTTATAAGCCTAATATTTCAAAAATATTATTCTTAATTTTATTGAATTGATGAATCTGCGTTAAGGATTGAAAGGTTTGTTTGAGCTCCTCGCAGAGAGCGAGCCTTGAAAGCCTGACCCGATAGGGTAACGCCCAAAATATTATACTATGAGTAAATTATATCCTCCAATTAATTTTAAAGCATGGATTGAAGAAAACCGTCATTTACTTAAACCACCAGTTGGTAATAAAGTGGTTTGGAAAGATGGTGATTTCATCGTAATGGTTGTTGGTGGACCAAATAGTCGTAAAGATTATCATTATAACGAAACACCAGAGTTTTTCTATCAAGTAGAAGGTGATATTGTTTTAAAAGTTATTGATGGTGGTGAACCTAGGGACATTCATATAAAAGAAGGTGAAATCTTTTTATTGCCACCAAAAGTACCACATTCACCTCAGCGTGGTGCAAATACGGTTGGTTTGGTGATAGAGTATCCACGTGAAGAAGGTGTGCAAGATGCATTACTTTGGTATTGCGAAAACTGTACTACGAAGCTATATGAAGAAGATTTTACCTTGGACAATATCGAAACCGATATGCCTAAAATTTTTGACGCTTACTATGGTGATAAAGTAAAACGTACTTGCCCTAATTGTGGGTCTATAATGGAACCACCTAAAAAGGTACAGTTAGAAGACTAGTTGTTAACATAACAAAGCAAACAATCTATTGTGAAATAAAAAAATCAAGACTATTATCTTGTTGTGATTTCTCCCATGAGCAAACGAAAACTTAGAATTAACGGCCATTCGCACTTACTACCTTATCCTGAAGAAATTCCTGAATTCATGAAAGACAAAGGGATTTTCTGGGTCGATAAAGATCGAAAATTCATGCTTCAAAAAGATTGGAACAGACCAATTACAGATTCAAGTTTTTTCTTAAATGAGAAATTGGCTTGGATGGAGCATTTTAAAATAGATCATGCAGTTGTTTTGAATTTATCTCAACTTTATGGTAACGGTCTTCGTTTAGAAGAGATGAAGCAAGCGTTGCGTTTTCAAAATGATTTTAATGCTCGTATTCAGCACGAAAATCCGAGCAAATTTACTACAGGTTTTGTTGTGCATCCTGGCTTTGTGCGTGGTGCTTGTTGGGAAATAGAGCGTTGTGTTGAGGTTTTGGGCATGCGCTTGTTGTGTTTGCCAACACATTATATGGATACAATAGGGACTTGGCGCTGTATTTTTGATGAGGAAAATGAGCCTATTTTTGAGCTTGCAGATAAATACAATCTAGCCGTTGAGATCCATCCTTATGATGGTGAAAAATTTATAAAACTTGAAAACACATCTTGGCGTTTTCATTTAATTTGGATGCTGGCACAATGTGCTGATGCTTATCATTTTTTGACTTTAAATGGTTATTACGAGAAGTATCCTAATATGCGTATTTGTTTTGCTCACGGAGGGCAAGTGGCACAAATTAATTTAGGACGACGTATTCAAGGTTTTGATGGTAGGCCAGATTTGTTTGAAGGTAAGGTACACCCAAGAAAAGCTGTGGGACATAAAAATATTTTCTTTGATACTTTGGTGCATGATACTGGTGGATTAGATCTTTTAATAAAAAACCAAGGTACAAAACAGGTTTTAATGGGATTGGACGATCCTTATCCACTTGGTGAAATGGAAAGTGAAAAACAATCATCCTATCCAGGTAAAATACTAGACTTAGCAATAGAGCGAAAAATTATAAATGAAACCGAGCGAGATGCCATTTGGGAAGATAATGTTATACAGTGGTTGTGTGGTGATGATGAGCAGGCAAAAAAAGATTTGGTAGCAAGAATAACTTCATAGAGAACTAAACTTCATTTTTTTGTCTATATTTAAAATCTAATCATCAACTATAAATTATGAAAAAAGTAGGTTCTTACATGGCAATTATTGGTATTGCATTGATTTTATTACCTTTTATTGGTTTAACTGTTAGATTCACAGATTGGATTTATAATTGGGGCGAAGGGGTCGCTTGGGCTATAAAAATAGGTTTGGTAGTCGTAGGAGCTGTGTTGTTTTTTCTAGGTAAGCCAGAGGCTGAAGAGGTTGAATTAGAGCTTCCGGAAGAACCAAAAGCAGAATAAAAATTCAATTTTAAATTTTATTGATATGTATTTTTTGCCAGAGGCATTAGACAATTATGTTGTTTCACATTCTGAGCAAGAACCAGAGTTGTTACAACAATTAACAAGAGAAACGTATCAGAAAATTTTACAACCTATCATGCTCAGTGGTCCATACCAAGGCAGAGTGCTGAGTATGATTTCTAAACTTGTAAATCCAAAATCTATTTTAGAATTAGGAACTTTTACAGGTTATGCTACATTGTGCTTAGCTGAAGGGTTGCAAAAAGATGGAGTTATTCATACTATTGATATCAATGAAGAACTGCACGATTTTCAGCGAAAGTATTTTGATAAATCTGATTATGGATCTCGAATTATACAACACACAGGAAGCGCATTAGATATTATACCAGATTTAGATACTTCATTTGATTTGGTCTTTATTGATGCTGATAAACCCAATTATAGCAATTATTTCCATTTAATTATTGATAAGCTAAATTCAGGAGGTATTATACTTTCTGATAACGTGTTATGGCACGGAAAAGTCGTAGAAGAACTTAACGAAAAAGATATTTCTACAAAAGCTGTTTTAGACTATAATACACTTTTAAAGGAAGACGAACGTATTGAAACTGTAGTGTTACCAATACGAGACGGATTAACAATTAGTAGGAAGAAATAAAAAAGAGCTTTGTATTAATTCACAAAGCTCTTTTCAGTTTTTGATTGGTTATATTGTTATTGAACGGCTTGTAAAGCATCTATATTTCCATAGCCAAAACTACCATTTTTATTAGGGTAGAATTCGGCCGATTGCTTCAATCTATTTAATACCTGAGTTCTAGACCAACTTGGATATCTAGACCAAATTAAGGCAGCTATACCAGCTGTTGTTGCTGTGGCTACAGATGAGCCACCAGTATATCTTCTTTGACCTGTGTTAAACCCTAAAACAGGAGGTGCTTTGCTAGTGTTGTTGTCTCCTTCCATAATAATGGTAAAGTCTATTTTACTTCCGCTATGACATGTATCACATCTTTCATAATTAGATCCGTCGTCTACTCCGGTAACAGCAACTGTTTCACTCATTGTTGCAGGGAAGATGACTCCAAAGCCATTAGTAAAGCTTGTTGAAGTTCCACCTGCTGCAAAGATTAATTTTCCTTTGCTATATGCATATTTAACAGCATCTTTAATATTACCTATAGACCAAACATAACCTATTGACATGGAGATGATTTTAACATCGCTTCTGTTGCCTAACTGTGTTAGTGCCATAGATACACCTTTGCGTTCGTGGTAATCGTTTAAAAGGACATCTTCCGTAGCTCTATAAGCAACGAGGTTAGCATTATATGCTACACCAACTGGCATTCCGTCGTTGTTTCTTGGAGCTGCCATTGTAGAACCCATTGCAGTACCATGTCCGCATTTATCGTGAGGACCATCATAGTTGCTGCTCCACCACCAAGAAGAGTCAATAAAAGTTCCATATTTCTGAACAAATCGACCTGTTGAAGCTCCATCATTAAATCCAGATGAGTTTAATAGATATTGAGATGCAGAAACGCCAGTGTCTATAAGACCAATGGTTACACCAGATCCTGTACTATAATTCCATGCTTGAGGAATATTATGCTCACTAAAATGCCATGAAACCTGTGCATTGTTAGGGCTTACAGTTGAGTAATGTGCTGAATTTATAGTGTCAGGGTTTTTGTCGCAACCTGAACTGCTTTTAGCTGTAATTGAGTAGAGATTGTAGCCATTAGGTTCTAGATAGCGAACAAAGTCACTCTTTCTCAATTCAATTATGGTTTCAATTTTTGTAACTTCTACATCTATTACGTTAATAATTTCGTGCTCTACCAACTTTAAATCTTCTTTTTCAACAGCTTCGGTGTTTAATACAATACTAATTAATGCGCTTTTTTTAGATTGTAAAACAGGATCTTCTGTTTCGCTAAAGCTTTGACCAGGATTTCCATAACCGATGGTTAATACATTTTGTCCATGAACAACAGCACTCCATAAAAAATGCTCGTCTACGGCATTCCAATCGAAATCACCTGTGTTTTCTATGGTTTCAGAAATTCTAGAATTAATTTGTTCAATGGTAAGTGGGTTTTTGGGAAATTGAACAGTTTCTGATTGGCTTTCAATATTGGTTTCATCTTTAGAACATGATACCAATACCATTACTACTAATAGTAATAGTTTGAAAAAGTTTCTTTTCATTTGATATGATTTAGACGGTTAGTAATTGTCTAAATATATTAAATAATTCTTCAAAAAATAGATTAAATAATGAAGATGTGTTAAAAAATTAATGTAAAAATAAAGAATATTGTACTTTACATTTTTCTTTTTACAGAGCCGGTAAAGTCTTCAAGATCGTCTTTTACCTTATTAATTTCTTGTTGAATCTCTTTTGCAGCATCAGTATCTATGATATTGCTTTCTTTAGCGCTTTTTGTAACTTCATGCTTTATATCGTTGGTAGCATCTTTTAAAGTACGCATACCTTTTCCCAAACCTCTTGCAATTTCAGGTAATTTATCTGCACCAAAAACTAATACTACAATGAATAGTATAAAAACAATTTCGGTTCCTCCGATAAATAATAATGTTGCTAATTGTATCACGATGCAAATATAGAGTGACTTTATGTAATAAAAAAAGCCGACTCGTTAAAGTCGGCTTTAATTTTAAATAAATTTTTCTTAATCTTTTATTTTGTTCTTAAACTTGTCGAAATCACTTTCTTTAGTTTCTCTTGGCCAAGAGTTATTTGAGGTGTCGATATCTGCAGTTTCTAAGTCTGGATCTACAGTTATTGAAACAATTTCTTTATCTGTTGCTACAGCTCTGCTCACTTCTTTGTCATTGTATCTCCATATTTGTGCAGGATAGGTTATTTTTTCCTTTGAACCATCTGAATATTCATATTCCACAATTAAAGGCATTACTAATCCACCAGGTTTGTCAAAAGTTACTTGATAGAAATACTTTGGTGATTTCTTCATGTTCTTTTGCTCTTCTGCAGTGAAATTATCCATAATATATTCTTTCACTGTTGGAAGATCTTCTACAGACTTACCATTTTTTACAGCATCTTCATAGCCTTCATCACCTTCGCCAATAAAGTATACTAGTGCATTAGGATCCATGTTGTAACGCTCAGCTAATTGTCTTCCGTTTTCGTTAGGATTGTTTGTTACGGCAAATTTCTTAACTTCTTTTACACCTATATCTGTATAGTCAGTAGTATAAAACCAACCTCTCCAGAACCAATCTAAATCTACAGCAGAGGCATCTTCCATAGTTCTAAAAAAGTCTTCAGGTGTTGGGTGTTTAAACATCCAGCGTCTTGCATATTCTCTAAATGAATAATCAAATAAATCACGTCCCATAATCGTTTCACGAAGTATGTTTAAACCTGTTGCAGGTTTGCTGTAGGCATTGCTTCCAAATTGATACGTATTTAATCCTTTGGTCATGATAGGTGCAATAAAATCTTGGTCACCTCCCATATATCTTACAATATTTTGAGCAGGTCCTCTACGTGAAGGGTATTTGTCGTGTCCAGGAGATAAAGCTGTTGGATTCCACTCACCAAAATCTTGCTCTGCTACATACTGAACAAAGGTGTTTAAACCTTCATCCATCCATGTCCATTGACGCTCATCGCTATTTACAATCATAGGGAAGAAGTTGTGTCCAACCTCATGAATGATAACGCTTATCATTCCGTATTTAGTTCTATCAGAATAGTTTCCATTTTCGTCAGGACGGCCATAATTCCAACAAATCATTGGGTATTCCATTCCTTGTCTTTGTGCATGTACAGAAATAGCTTTGTGGTACGGATAATCAAAGGTCATACGAGAATAAGATTTTAACGTACTTGCTACAGTTCTTGTAGACCACTGTTCCCAAAGTGGATTACCTTCTTTAGAGTATAAAGAAACAGCCATAACATCGTTGTCTCCAATTTTTACGGCCATCATATCATAGATGTATTTTCTAGAGGTTGCAAAACCAAAATCTCTAACCATTTGGGCAGAAAGTTTCCAAGTTTTTTTCTTGTTACTTTTTGTTTTTTCGTTTTTGCGAGCTTCGTCTTCTGTTACAATCATTACAGGTTTGTCGTAAGATTTTTTAGCCTTTTTGTAACGTTTCATCATCTCTTTGGTAAAAACTTCTTCTCTGTTGGTTAAATAACCTGTTCCGTCTAAGATATGATCTGCTGGTACTGTAATGTTAACATCAAAGTTGCCAAATGGTAAAGCAAATTCATCTCTTCCCCAAAACTGAGAGTTTTGCCAACCTTCAACATCGCTGTATACTACCATACGAGGATAAAATTGTGCTATAACATAAGATCTATTATCATTTTCTTCAAAATACTCGTAACCAGAGCGTCCACCATCTTTAACATGGTCGTTAATGTTGTACCACCACTTTATTTTGAAAGAAAATTGATCTCCTGTTTTCATTGGCTTTGGTAATTCTACACGCATCATAGTACGGTTAATGGTGTGAGGTATATCTTTACCGTTAACATCTTTTACTTGTTCTATATTAAAACCTCCGTCAAAACTTTCTTTTAAGTAGGTGCTGGTAGCTCTAGATGCAGTTGTGGTAGGAGCTATACCAGAGCTGTTAATTAAAGGTGTTTTAGAATCCTTAGCTCTCATGTTTTGGTCTAATTGTACCCAAAGGTATGTAAGCTCGTCTGGAGAATTGTTGGTGTAAGTAATAGTTTCGTTACCATACAGTTTGGCATTAACATCATCTATTTCTATATCCATTTTGTAGTCTGCTTGTTGTTGGTAGTAAGCAGGACCAGGTGCTCCAGAACCGGTTCTAAACATGTTTGGAGTTGCAAATTCATCATATAACTGTTTGAATTTGTTTTGGTTAGTGTGACCAGGTTTGCGCTCTGGCTTAATGTCGTTTTGTGCAAAAGTACTTGCCGAAACAAAAAGCATAGCACCAAAGAAGTACTTGAAAAATTTCATTACAATTAGTGTTATTTAAAAATGATTCCGAAAATAGAGAAATTAAGGCGTTTTAACAGAATTTTTAGTTAAAGTTTAACATGCACTCATCATTCTCAGGGATGAGTAAAAAACTCTTGTTTTTGTTTAATAGTTTTAGCCTTACTATATTTTGTTGTTCTGGAAGAATATCAAAAAGTATGCGATTGACAACGCTTATTGATTTTATGTCTTTTATGTTTTCTATTTCGAGATAGCAATACGTGATGTCGTCTTTATATTCCTTGCCTAAAAAGTTAAAATTATAAGCTTTGCCGTTAATTGAAATTTTTAGTTTGTCTTCTAGATATCGCTTCATGTATTCATCTACAACCTTTGGTTCGTCATCTTCGGCAAGTGTTATGGTTTCGTCGTAACGTTGACGTATTAATGTTTCAAAATCATCTATAAAAACCTGACTAATTATCTGAACAGATTGTTGCTCCTTGGCATATTCTACATTGGTGACGCTAACGTAATAATCGTGTTTGGTATTGCTAGAGGTTAGTGTTAAACCTACTAATAATGTAAAAATAAGGTATATCGATTTCATGTGTAATGTCTAATTGTTTTTCTAAAACCAAAAAGTATTCCAAAGTTAATCATTATTAGAACTATTGAGGTTTTCTCGGTAAGCTTTTAATTTTTGCTGTAAAAATTCTAGTAGTTTAATGTCATTATCTTCTTTGCATAAGCTGAGAAAGTTTTCATCTTCTTGAGAGAACAAAAAATACTCGTTTCTTAGGTTTTTGGCGAGTGTGTCGTTTTCAAATAGAATTGATTCGTAATCAATTCTGAGTCTATTAATACATTTGTCTCTGTCATCTAACTCAACAACACCTTTTAGCTTTTTGGTTCTGCCACTTATTTTATTGAGTATTTTATGTAAATTAAGAACAATACCTCCTCCAAAAGGTCCGCCCATTATAGAGCCTGTTGGTCCACCATCTGCATCGTGTAGTTTTTTTTCGTTTTGAGTAAGTGGTAGTTTAGTGTTGCCTGGTATGCCAAGATCGTAGAAATTAATTTCGGTTTTAGCATCCGAGTTTTCTAAATCAGATTGTAAGCTTCCTGTTAGTATTTTGCCAACAACAACTTTGTCTAATTCGCTTACTTTTTCTTCTAATTTAATTTTAATAGAGTTAGAGTTTTCCTGCTCTTCTGTAATTATGATTTCTTTATTCTCATAAACTAAGCTAGAAATAAATAAGGTGTCTGTGGCTTTGGCTACAATTGTAAATTCGCCTTTATCATTAGATATGGTAAATTTTGATGCCGTTTTGTTTAATATATGAATACCTTCAACATCATCACTGGCAATGAGCTTACCTTTAATTTCTGATCGTTGGGCTTGCAACAAAAAAGCAAACAATGATGCTACAAGACTAAATAAGAGCTTAGTCTTTTTCACTTTTATCTTTAAGAAAAGATTTGCTTAGTTGGGTGATGCGTTCTAAAAACTGCATTTCCTTATCTTCGGCTAATAAATCTTCATCAATGCCTTCGTTTTCGATGTAATCTATAAAAGCGTCTACTTGCTCTAATGGAATGTCGAAATTATTGTGAATGTAGTTAACACTGTATTTATCTAACGCCTCTTTAAAAGGTGTTTTGTTAATAGCTTTTTCTGCATTGGTTTTATTGTCCTTCTCTATGTCTACAACCTGGCTTACAATAAATCCGGCAAGATTAACAATGTTGAGCATGTTGCCTACATGAGGATTGTTTTCATTAAATGCTAAATTGTCTGCTTTTGTTTTATAATCGGCAGAGAATTCAAAATCCTCTATATTATCTAGTCCTAGATACACATAATCTAAACTTACATTGTAGGTTCTAACATTTTCTAAGTCGACATTAATATTACCAGTTAAGCCAAAAGGTAAAATAACTACTTCGTCTAGTTTATTGACTTCTTCAACAAGAATAACGGTTAATTTTTTTGATTTAATAATGTCTTCAGTTATGGTAACTTTAAAATCTTTAAACTGAATGGCGCTAAATTCTAAAACATCATTTAGAGTTACCATAGCGGTAAATTCACCATTTTCATCTGTGATTGTGCCTTTATTGGTTGTTGTGTTAAAGACAGTGACTCCTTCTTTATCCTCAGATGCAACCGAAATTCTTCCGTTTACCGAAATCCTTTCAACATCTTGCCCATAGATTGAAAGAGTTAAAAAACAACTTATTATAATTAGTATGTGTTTCATGTTGGTGGTATTGATATATAAAGTTCGTGCTTATTCATCAATTTTCATAAAAAAGGCTTAATAAATCTTTGTTAAAGTGATGAGGTACTGTTTTATTTATTAAAACTTTAAATCATAAATTTGTAATATGAAATCAATTATAATAGCAAGTACATCAACAGTTCACGGAAGTGGTCCTTTAGAATATCTTTTAGAAGAGTTGAAAGGTCACTTTGAATCTGCAAATGAGATATTATTTATTCCTTATGCAAGACCAGGAGGTATATCGCACGATGATTATACCGCTAAGGTAGCAGAGCCCTTTAAAAAAATTGGTAAGACAGTAAAAGGTATCCATACATTTGATGATCCTAAGAAAGCCATTAAAGAGGCTGAAGGTATTTTTACAGGTGGAGGAAATACGTTTGTTTTGGTGAATCAGTTATATAAAAATGATGTGTTATCTTCAATAAAAGAGGTTGTAAATAATGGAACACCTTATTTGGGTACAAGTGCTGGAAGCAACATTTGTGGACTTACCATGAATACTACCAATGATATGCCAATCGTTTATCCTCCAAGTTTTAAGACTTTAGGTTTGGTGCCATTTAATATTAATCCGCATTATTTAGATCCAGATCCAAGCAGTACACATATGGGTGAAACCAGAGAAACACGTATTAAAGAGTTTCATGCATTTAACACTCAGCCTGTTATTGGTCTTAGAGAAGGAAGTTGGGTAGAGGTGAAAGGATATAGCTTAACGCTAAAGGGTAATTTAGATGCCAGAATTTTTGAATATGGAAAGGAACCTTATGAAGTGCCAACGAATTCTGATTTGAGTTTTTTAAAATAATTTAAATCTTCTTTAGGAAGTGATAGCCTAAAATTTTAAAGCCTTCATTATAATAAAATTTATGTGAAGGATGATTCTGAACATAAGTGTTTAGTTCAATAGATTCAAAACCTTTTTTCTTGCAGTAAGTATGAATCCAAGTCATAAACTGCTTACCTAGACCTTTATTTCTATGGTCTGGTTTTATATAAACATGGTCAATTTCTACAGATTTTCCCGAATAATGTCTTGTGCAAAACCACAGGCCTGTAACACCTACAATTGCTTTGTTATTTATTACAACAGCGCATTCATAGTTTTGATTCTTCATTTCGTTAAATCGTGATGATAAAACAGATTTATCAACTTTACCTTGGTTTAGGTCAAAAACTAAAGGTACTATAGACTCTAATTCAGAATTTGGTAATATTTTAAAACTGTAGTTCATCTTAATTTTTTGCTATGTAAAATTAATGTTTTTGAAAATTTGAAAATCGCCAGCAATGACTTTTTTGGAAATTATGTGTCAAACTTTTGTAAATTTAGCATACTAAGACCATCATTATGAGAAGAGGTAATTTTAAAGTTAGGATTTTTATATTCATAGCCATTGCAGCATTTGCTTATCTGAGAAAATGTAGTCAGGAAGAAATTAATCCCTACACAGGAAAAAAACAAGCGATTTCCTTATCACCTGAAGAAGAAATAGCCATAGGTTTGCAGAGTGCGCCTGGTATGAAGCAACAACATGGTGGATTGTATCCAAACAACCAATATCAGGCTTTGGTAGACAATGTTGGTAATAAGCTTGTGAATAGTAGTATTGCTAAGGAGACACCTTACCAGTATGAGTTTCATTTATTAGCAGATGAGAATACTATAAATGCCTTTGCATTACCAGGAGGACAAATTTTTATAACCTATGCTTTGTTTTCAAAACTAGAAAATCAAGATCAGTTGGCTGGTGTATTAGGACACGAAATAGGTCATGTTTTAGGAAAGCACTCAAATGAAAGAATTACAGATTCTAAGTATTGGCAGACTTTAATTATGGGAAGTTCGGTAATTGATGCAGGTGGTATAGCACAACAATATGGACAAGGTCAATTGCTTAAAAATGGAAGAGGAGATGAATTGGAAAGTGATGAGCTTGGTGTAAAATTTATGATTGATGCAGGTTACAACCCTGAGGAAATGATTGGAGTTATGGAAATACTTAAAGCGGCAGCTGGCCCCAATCGTGTTCCAGAGTTTCAAAGCACACACCCAGATCCAGAAAACCGTATTGAAAAAATTCAAGAAGCCATTAAAAAATACAAAAATGCGTCTTAGATATTAAGACGCATTTTTTAATTAACTAACTCAAATAATTGTCTTTAATTAGACTGTTTTTTTTTAAAGCGTTTCAAAAATTGTGCTGCTTCCTTGGCTTTAGATAGTTCTGCATGGTTTAAAGCAGTGTATCCTAAGTCGCAAGATTCATGAACGTCAGCGCCAGCTGTTATTAATATTTTAATTAATTCTACTCGGTTGTACTTTGCTGCATAGTGAATAGGTCTCATACCATTAGATTTAGCATTAACATCGGCACCTTGTTCTATTAAGGTTTTTGTAAGCTCAATATTGCCTGTAGCTACAGCCTTGCAAAGAGGGCTTACTTCAAAAGTTTTTACAATTACTTCACTATCTATTGAAGTTAAAAGATCGTTTGATGCATTTAAATTTGTGATTGAAAAGCCCAATGCTAAGGCTAAAACTACTACTGTTTTTTTCATGATGAAAGATTTAAAAATTAATTGATTTGTTTTTTGATTATACTAAAGAGACGACATAAATTCTATTATGTTACACTATAAAATTTTATATAACATACATTTAACGTTTTGAAAACAAATCTGTTAAGGCTTTCATAAAAACTTGTATTTGTTTAACAATCAGAATTATATAGTTTTAAAATTAAATAACATTCAAAATTTTTTGAATACAGAATTATAGTCGTATTCTATGCCTTATATTTGAAGTAATAAACCGAAAAACATGAATAAGAAGGTAATCTTAATGATATTAGATGGTTGGGGAAAATCACCAGATCCAAAAGTTTCTGCTATAGATAATGCAGAGACTCCGTTTATAGATTCGTTGTATACAAAATACGCTAATGCTAGTTTACGTACCGATGGTTTGCACGTAGGTTTGCCAGAAGGGCAAATGGGAAATAGCGAAGTAGGGCATATGAATCTTGGAGCTGGTAGAATTGTGTATCAGGATTTAGTGAAGATTAACCTTGCTGTAGAAAATAAAACACTTCAGGACGAACAAGTGCTTAAAGATGCTTTTGAATATGCAAAAGCTAACGAGAAAGATGTTCACTTCCTAGGTTTGGTTAGTGATGGTGGAGTACACTCTCATATCAATCATCTTTTTGGATTGTTAGATGCAGCCAAAGAGAATAACTTAGACAATGTTTATGTGCACGCTTTTACAGATGGTAGAGATGTAGATCCAAAATCTGGATACGGTTTTATTTCAGATTTAGAAGAACATTTAGCTAAATCAACAGGCAAGTTGGCAACAGTTACAGGGCGTTATTATGCCATGGATAGAGACAAACGTTGGGAACGTGTTAAGCTGGCATATGATGCTGTTGTACATGGCCAAGGAACACAAACAACTAATGTTCTAAAAGATATTCAACAAAGCTATGAAGACGATGTTACAGATGAATTTATAAAACCACTTGTGGTTAATGAAAATGGCAAACCCGTAGCAACAATAAAAGATGGAGATGTTGTTATTTTCTTCAATTTTAGAACAGATCGTGGACGTCAGTTAACACAAGCACTTTCGCAAGAAGATTTTCATGAATACAACATGCATAAATTAAATCTTTATTATGTAACCATGACGAATTATGATGATAATTTCAAGGGCATAAATGTTATTTTTAATAAAGATAATTTATCAGAAACCTTAGGTGAGGTTTTAGAAAAGCATGGCAAAAAGCAAATAAGAATAGCCGAGACGGAAAAATATCCTCACGTTACCTTTTTCTTCTCAGGAGGAAGGGAAAAACCTTTTGAAGGTGAAACAAGAATTCTAAGAAATTCACCTAAAGTTGCTACCTACGATTTAAAGCCAGAAATGAGTGCTTATGAATTGCGAGATGCATTAGTAACAGAACTCAAAAAAGGAGAAACAGACTTTGTATGTCTAAATTTTGCCAACGGAGATATGGTAGGTCATACAGGTGTTATGGAAGCTGCTATTAAAGCCTGTGAAGCTGTTGACGAATGCGTGAAAGATGTTGTAACTACTGCTCTAGAAAATGATTACACAACTATTTTAATAGCAGATCATGGAAATTGTGAAACCATGATAAATCCTGATGGAACACCTAATACAGCACATACCACTAATCCTGTGCCAATCATTTTAATTGATAAAGAGCTGAAAGAAATTAAGGATGGTATTTTAGGTGATATAGCTCCAACTATATTAAAATTAATGGGCATAGCGCAACCAGAAGCAATGACGCAACATAGTCTTGTATAAATGGTACATTGTTTTAACTTTGACCTCTAATTGATTGATTACATGAATTTTCAGGATAGATTAATAATAGCAGTAGATTTTGATGGAACTATAGTTGAAGATGCTTACCCTAAAGTAGGGAAAACAAGAATCTTTGCTTTTGAAACCCTAAAGCGCCTTCAGCAAGATGGTCACAGACTTATACTTTGGACATATAGAAATGGTACTAGGCTACAAGAAGCTGTAGATTTCTGTAAAGAAAACGGCATAGAATTTTATGCTGTTAATGCTAGTTTTCCTGAAGAAAAGTTTGACTACAGCCGAAGCCGAAAAATCCATGCCGACTTATTTATAGACGATAGGAATATTGGAGGTATTCTCGGTTGGGGAGAAATCTACCAAATGATAACCAATGAAGAACCAAAAATGAAACAATCTAAACGCAAAGGTGGATTGTTTGGTTGGTTTAAATAAAGGTTATACTTACATCAATTCAAAATAAGCTTTGTCAATCTCTTCTCTATGATCTGGGTGAGCAATATCTACCAAGGCTTTAACACGTTGTTTAATAGTCTTTCCAAATAAGTTAGCAATACCATACTCAGTAACTACATAATGTACATGCGATCTTGTTGTAACAACACCAGCACCTGGTTTTAATGACGGTACAATTCTACTAATCCCCTTTTTAGTAACAGAAGGTAAAGCAATAATAGCTTTTCCGCCCTTACTTAGAGATGCACCTCTAATAAAATCCATTTGTCCACCAACGCCTGAGTACATTTTAGATCCTATAGAATCAGCACAAACTTGTCCGGTAACATCCACTTCAATTGCGGAATTTATAGCTACCATTCTCGGATTTTGCTTTATGTAAGATGTGTTGTTGGTGTAATTAGAGGCTCTCATTTCTACAAAAGGATTGTCATCTACATATTCGTACAAACGTTTGGAGCCCATTAAGAACGTCGTTAATGCGCGACCTCTATTTATTTTTTTATAATTACCATTAATTACATCGCTCAATATTAAATCGATAACACCATCAGAAAACATCTCGGTATGTAAGCCTAAGTCTTTATGGTTTGTAAGTCTAGATAAAACAGCGTTAGGGATATTTCCAATTCCCATTTGAAGTGTGCTTCTGTCTTCAATTAAACCTGCTACATAATCTCCTATTTTGCTTTCAATTTCTGATGGTTCAGAAGCATGCATAGTAGGGATCTCGTCATCAGCTTCCACAAAGTAATCTATTTCGGTATAATGTATAATACCAGCACCATGTGTGCGCGGCATGTTTTTGTTAACCTGTGCAATAACTGTTGTAGCATTATCAATTGCAGCTAAAGTAGCTTCAACAGATACACCTAGCGATAAGTAACCATGTTTGTCTGGTTCAGAAACATGAATTAGAACAACATCTAAATCTAAGATGTTTTGTTGAAATAAGGTTGGTAACTCACTCAAAAAAACAGGAGTGTAAGAACCATTGCCCGCATGCAATGTATGTCTTACATTTTTGCCAATAAAGAAAGAGTTAACATGAAAACTGTCTTTTAATTCAGGATTGGCATACGGAGCTTCACCTTCAATATGTAAATGGCATACTTCAACGTTTCGTAATTCTTCATGTCTTGCAGACATGGCATTGATTAATTGTTGTGGTGCTGCTGCTGCTGCCTGTATGTATACTCTATCGTTAGATTTAATGACTTTTACCGCTTCTTCAGCGCTTACTCTTTTGAACATTTGTTGAATTTTAGATTACAAACTTACTGCTCCTAAGGTAGAAAAAAACTGTCTTTTATCATGTTTTTCATAAATTATTTAATGTTATAAATGCCTATCTTTGCACCTTAATTTAGAAGACCATGATAATAGTAAAAACCAAGGAAGAGATTGAGTTAATGCGTCAAAGTGCTCTTATTGTTTCTAAAACTTTAGGAATGCTTGCAAAGGAGATAAAAGAGGGAGTAACAACAAATCATTTAGATACAATTGCCGAAGAATTTATAAGAGATCATGGTGCTTTACCAGGTTTTAAAGGGTTGTACGATTGTCCTTCAACATTACTTTGTAGTGTAAATGAGGCTGTAGTACATGGTTTACCAACAGATGCACCATTGAAGGATGGAGATATTGTTTCTGTAGATTGTGGAGCGCTTATGAATGGTTTTTATGGAGATCATGCCTATACGTTTGAGATAGGTAACGTTGCAGAAGACACCAAAAAATTAATAAAAACCACAAAAGAGTCTTTATACGTAGGTATAGAACAACTGAGAGTAGGAAATCGCGTTGGAGATGTTGGCTTTGCTATACAACAATATTGCGAAGCCGAAGGTTATGGTGTGGTGAGAGAACTTGTTGGTCATGGATTGGGACGAAAAATGCACGAAGATCCAGAAATGCCAAACTATGGTAGGAGAGGACGTGGTAAAAAGTTTGTAGAGGGTATGGTTGTAGCTATTGAGCCTATGATTAACATGGGAACTCATAAAGTGAAACAACTTAAAGATGGATGGACGATTGTAACACTAGACGGTAAACCAAGTGTGCATTTTGAGCACGATATTGCTATTGTAGATGGTAAGCCTGAAATTCTATCAACATTTACTTATGTGCATGAAGCTTTAGGTATAACATCAGATGAAGAAGACAGGTTTAGACAAAATGCACTCTCAATATAAAAAGTATACATGAAAATTAATCAATTGGAGCAAGAGCTATCTTTATTGCGAGAAGAACTAAACAACCATAAACTATATGGTGTTTTAAATACGGTTGAAGATATAAAAGCCTTTATGCAACAACATGTCTTTGCAGTATGGGATTTTATGTCTTTGCTCAAAGCTTTACAAAATAATTTAACTTGTACTTCTGTACCTTGGTTGCCTGTTGCTAATCCTAATATTTCACGCTTTATAAATGAAATTGTTCTAGATGAAGAAAGCGATGTCAATGAGTTGGGAGAACCAATGAGTCATTTTGAAATGTATTTGGATGCTATGCGCCAAATTGGAGCTGAGATTAAAGATATACAGTTCTTATTAGAGGATGTAAAACAAGGAAGTAATATAGCTGACGCGTTAAATAATGTTACTATAAATAAGCAGACTAAAGATTTTGTAAACTTTACTTTTTCTGTTATAGATTCTAATGAAATTCATAAAATAGCAGCTGCATTTACATTTGGAAGAGAAGACGTAATACCAGATATGTTTTTTCAAATTATCAACCAATCTAAAAGCAAGGAGGCATCTTTTAGTAAATTAACTTACTATCTCAACAGGCACATAGAACTAGATGGTGATGAGCATGGGCCTTTAGCCTTAAAGATGATAGAAGCATTATGTGGTGACGACTCAAAAAAATGGAATGAAGTTTTAGAAATTTCTAAATTAGCATTACAACATAGAATTGCTTTGTGGGATGGTATCTACTATTCGATAATAAAAAATAAGGCTATTGGAGAAGTGTCATAGCTAATGAAAACAATTTTTAAATTTTTTCTAAATCTTTTTCCTAGACCTTTATTAATTAGGTTAAGCTATGTTGTTAGACCTCTTTTAGCTTTTTTTTTAAGAGGCAATAAGTATACAGATCCAATAGATGAAAAAAGCTTTAGAGCTTTTTTGCCTTATGGTTATGGTAGGCAGCGATCAAATGTATTGTCACCTTCAACATTGTCGTTAGAAAGGCATCGTTTATTCTGGTTATATCTTAAAAATGAAACACAGTTTTTTTCAAGCAACTTCAAAGTTCTTCATTTTGCACCAGAACAATGCTTTCTAAAACGGTTTAGAAATCTTAAAAATTTAAACTACACCACTACAGATTTATTATCTCCAATCGCTGATGTAAAGGCTGATATTTGTAATCTTCCGTTTGAAGATAATAGTTACGATGTTATTTTTTGCAATCATGTATTAGAACATATTCCAGATGATACTAAGGCTATGCAAGAATTATATCGTGTTATGAAACCAGGAGGATTTGGCATCTTTCAAATTCCTCAAGACTTAAATAGAGCCACCACTTTTGAAGACGACTCAATTACGGATAAAGTAGAACGAACTAAAATCTTTGGGCAATATGATCATGTTAGAGTTTACGGTCGTGATTATTTTGATAAACTTAGACGTATTGGTTTTAAGGTAGAAGAAGTAGATTATACAGCAACCTTATCAGATTCTGAGATTGATAAATACCGATTGGCAAAAGGTGAGATTATTCCGGTTGTTTATAAAAATTAAATTATGATGAGTCAGCAGATATTTATAATTACAGGAGCATTATTTGGAATGTTGGCTATAATTTTTGGTGCATTTGGTGCACATGCTTTAAAGAAAATCCTATCCGAAGATCAACTTAAAAGTTTTGAAACTGGTGTAAAATACCAGATGTATCACGCTATTGTTTTGCTAGTATTAGGATTTAATTTTGAGTTTTCAACCTCTGCAATGTATTGGTGTTTTACGTTCGGAATTCTACTATTTTCTTTTAGTATTTATGGTTTGGTTTTAAGTGATGCTAAAGGAAAGAAATTACGATTTTTAGGACCAATCACACCCATTGGTGGTTTGCTTTTTGTTGTAGGTTGGTTGCTTATAGTATTAAGAGCTTGGTAATAAAAAAAGCCGCACCAAAAAACGAACAAAGATGCGGCTAAATTATATAAATAGTGATCAATAGCTATTATAAGACACGCTTATAATATTTAGGTCACATATTATTCAGGAAAATTATTCAGGTTTAAAGTTTTTAAGGTCTTGTCATTATCTTCGTAGATAAAATAGGCTTTAAGTTCAGAGTGAGATTCTAGGAATTTAGTTACCTTTTCTATTCCCATAGCTTGAAAAGCAGTTGCATAAGCATCAGCTGTCATACAATCTGGTCCTATGACAGAAACGCTCAATACATTTGTTTTTGTAGGGTAACCTGTTTTTGTATTGATGATATGTGCATATCTGTTTCCGTTTTCATCTAGTTTAAATTTTCTGTAAGTACCAGAAGTTGCCATGGCCTCATCTTTTAACTCTAAGGCTTTAAAAACAGATTGTTCACCATCAAAGCGAGGTTCATCTAGTCCAACTTTCCAAGGAGATTGTTTTTCAAGATTTATACCTTTTACTCTAATCTCACCACCAATTTCAACCAAATAATTTGTAATTTTTTTTGATTCTAAAAATTCACCTATGACATCTACACCATAACCTTTAGCAATGGCATTAAACTCTAAATACGACGTTTTTTGTTTTATGATTTTAGAAGCTTTTAAACCTATTTTATTTAAACCTACAAATTTCATAAGGCTATCTATTGTAGTGCTATCTGTTAGAAATTTGTTTGTATGAGCACCAAAATTCCAAGCATTAACTACATTTCCTATGGTTGGGTCAAAAGCTCCTTCTGTAAAACGATACACCTCTTTAGATTTTTTAAACACACGCTTAAAATGTTCATCAACATCTACATCTTCATTTTTGTTAATTCTTGAAATATCTGAATCTGGAATGTAGGTTGAAAGCGATTTATTCACCACATTAAAAAGACTGTCAAATTGTTTTTGATAATTCTTACCATCTTCAGAATAAAACTGAATATTGTAACTAGTGCCAAAAACAGGCCCTGAAACCTTGGTATTCTTAGGTTCTTTTTGACATGAAAATATTGTAATAAGAAGTGCTATAAAATAAAATTTCTTCATTTAAATTAATTAAGATTCATTTCAATAACCTGAATACCATTGTATTCAATAAGATATTCTTCATTAAGGTAGATTGGTAAATTTTCACCATCAGGATTTCCTAATCCAACACCTGCATATAAAACCTTAGCGTTTTTTTCGAAGGCATGTTTTTTGAAAGTTTCCATCCAAACTACATCATAATTATTAGGGTTTTCGGGTAACATTACCGCTCTTACAATTACAAAATAGTATTGGCTGTTTTTATCAATACAAACAAATTGAGGATGTCTTTTTAGCTTACTATTTATGGCAATAAATTCAAAACCACGAGATTCTAAATCTTTACCAACATGATTCATGGCTAAGTTATGTAATTCTTGTTTTGTAAGTGCTTTGCTCATGTGGCAAAGATACAAAGATGCTTACTTAAATCTAACAAATTTCGCGCTACTAAACGTGTAATTGGAAACAGGTGTAATAGCATCATCTTCTAATTTATACCATGGAGAAATAGAAGAATCGGTTAAGTTTTTAACGAGGTGTACACTTTGCGCAGGTGTATTGCCTTGAAATAAAAGAAACAATTTTTCGCCTTTATCATTAATAACTTCGTCACAAAGTATAACAATATGCCCAGGACTACCACCTTTTATTAGCATATCTCCAATTTTTAAATCTTTAGCTTTTACAGATTTTAGTTCATTGTAAAGTGATAATGTACCAGAGTAGGTATATATGAGGTTTAGATACTTATAAAAATTGTCTTTTGTATGATTGGCACTTGCTGTTTTGTGAAAAGAGACTTTGTTTCCGCTGATTTTTGGTCTGTAGCCTTCTGCATACTTTTTCCAGGAGCAATAATGACCAGATGTAAAATTGAAACCAATGTCATCCTTTCTATTATGATCCCAAAGATATTCGCTTCGTATTCTAATAAGGGCATCTGCGCATTGTTGCAAACCATTTTTAGGTACAGGAACTTCTAGTATGCCAATGTGTCCTCGTTGCCAAAAGTATTCTGTATTATCATAGTTTATGATTTTGCTGCCAAAGGCTTTGAGTTTGTAATTTCTGAGGTATGCTTCAAAACTACCTTTAGGATATTCAACACGTTTATAACCTTCAGGTATGTTGACTCTGGATTTTATAGTCAAGCTATCTTTGTTGATTAAACTTGGAGTTTCAATTACAGCTTTTACCGTGTCGTAAGCTTTTTCTACAGGTTTAAATTGAAAGGCAACAAAAATTAAACCGATAATAAGTAAGAGGAGTATTAGTTTCTTCATAACTGATAAACGTTATTTTTTAAAGATTTCGTATTATATTCCTACTTTATTTAACATGAATATGTATCCACTATCAAAACGTTTGGGTTTAATACTAGGTCCTTTATTGTTTATTCTCCTTCAAGTTTTTCAATTTAACCTAATTTCAGACAAAGCTGATATTGTCATTGCAGTTGCATTATGGATGATAATATGGTGGATCACAGAAGCGGTTTCTATTTCGGTTACTGCATTATTGCCTCTGTTCCTATTTCCTTTGTTTAAAGTGATGTCAATAGATGAGGTTGGTGCCAATTACGGAAGTCCAATTGTATTTCTCTTTTTCGGTGGATTTGTTTTGGCTTTAGCCTTGGAAAAAGTAAATCTACATAGACGAATAGCTCTAAACATAATAAGACTTATAGGTACAACTCCCAATAAAGTTATATTAGGTTTTATGCTGGCTACAGCTTTTATGAGCATGTGGATAAGTAATACGGCTAGTGCTGTGGTAATGTTGCCAATAGCCATGTCTGTAATAAACTTGCTTATAAATGATGCTGATGGTTTTACAAAGCAAGATCAAAATTTTGCATTAAGTGTAATGCTTGGTATTGCGTTTTCTGCCAATGCTGGTGGAATAGCAACAATAATTGGTACACCACCAAACTCTATTCTAATAGGTTTACTAGAGAATGAATACAATATGGAGATATCCTTTTTGAATTGGTTGATTGTCGGCTTACCTTTTTCTGTCATTTTAATCACTATAATTTATTTTGTTCTGATAAAATTATTCCCGAATAAGGGATTAGAATTTGGTGCTTCAAAAACAGTAATTGTAGACGAGTTGAATAAGTTAGGTAAACTCTCACCCAAGGAAAGACAGGTGTTAGTAACATTTGCTGTAATAGTATCGCTTTGGATTTTTAGAACAGTCATTAACGGTATATTTCCAAAACTTGGACTAACAGATACCATGATTAGTATTTTAGGTGCTTTAGCACTGTTTACAGTACCGCATAAGTTTAATAAAGGCGAATTTATTTTAGAATGGAAAGACACTCAAAAATTAGCTTGGGGAATTTTAATACTATTTGGTGGAGGACTGGCTCTAGCTAAAGGCATGTCTGCAAGTGGTATTGTAGATATTGTTGCAGAAACGATTTCTAAAAGCGAAGTGAGTATTTTGTTTACAGCTTCTTTACTTATTTTTTTAATGTTGTTTATGACGGAGTTGATGAGTAACGTAGCACTTACAGCCGTTTTAGCACCAGTAGTGGCTGGTATTGCTATTGGTTTAGAAGTGCCAATATTGTATTTACTAATACCTGTAACTATGGCAAGTAGTTGTGCGTTTATGTTACCAATGGCAACACCTCCAAATGCTATTGTTTTTGCAAGTGGTTTTGTAAAAGTGCATCAAATGGCAAGGGTAGGAGTGATATTAAATCTTATCTCTGTAATCTTATTGATTTTAATGTTTCAGTATATTCTGCCACTCATATTTTAAAAGATTAAATTATGAATTTTAAAACTGTAAAACCAATACGTGTTGTAAATATTTTGATTCTATTCTTACTGTTTTTAGGCTGTAAGTCAGTAGAAAAATTACCGGATCCATTACAAGCAGGATGGAAGGGAAAGAAAGTTTGCGAAGTTGTTGAAGAGAACAAATCTCTACGTGTTTTAAAATGTACATTTCCGCCAAATGTTGGTCACGAGAAACATTATCATAAACCACACTTTGGTTATACGTTATCAGGAGGTAAATTCAGAATTACAGATACTACAGGCACTCGCGAAGTAGATGTGCCAAAAGGTTACCATTTTTCTAATGATGTTAAAACTATTCATGAAGTGCTAAATATTGGTAAAACCACAGCTGTTTTTTTGATTGTAGAGTACAAGTAAATTAAATTATTGGTATCTTTTATAGCGAAAAAGAAATGCTATGAGTTCTACAACTAAAAGATTTGATGAAGCTTTGAAAAAGCTCTATGTTGCCTTTCATAACGATACTCTAAATCCTGAAGACTGTAAACAATGTGCTGTTGGAAATATTCTTGATAATAATGACAGTTGGAGGCATATGACGGATTTGCATGGCTCTAATCGATTAAACTATGTCGGCTTAGTTCACCAAAATTTAGGAAGACGTTTTAATGGCTATTCACCAATAGAATTATTAAAAATTGAAACTTCCTTTTTAGAAGGTTGTGGTTATCGTTTGGGCAAAACCTATTGCCATAAGCCAGATTATTATAAAAATCAAGACATTTTATTTAATGGTTTAAATGCAGTTGTTTCAACTTTATGTGAGTTGGATGGTGTTAAAAATATTATGGATTGTAGTTCTCTGTTTGATTATGAATTTAAAGATGATTTCAATCTACAGCGTGCTTAGGTACCAAATACTGAAACCTATTAAGAAAGCAATACCCAACCAAGACAAAATATGTAAGCCTAAACTCGGTCTCCAGACTTTTGGTGTATGTTTACTACAGAGCAGTTTGTAATTTATAATAGCATAGAAGGGTGCTGTTACAAAAGACAGAATTGTTGCTACTTTAATGAGTAATCCCATCTCAGAAGCTAGAATTAAAAAGATAATTATGGTTCCGAAGGTTAAAATTAGTGTCCAGTTGAGGTAGCCTTTTTTGTAGCTTTTATTATTTAGTATTTCTAAACTTTTGTTCATAGCTCTTGGAGAAGCATCTAGTGTTGTAATGGTAGTACTAAACATAGTAGTAAAGGCAGCAATGCCTATGAGAATTTTAGCCCAATCACCTAAATTTTTGGTGTATAACTCTATAAGTTGGTTAGAAAATACACCAGCTTCATTACTAAAGCTATTTCCAGAATCGTGCATTACAAAATAACCTAAAAAAACAAAAGCAACACCCAAAAGTATGGCGCCAAAAAAGCCAACGTTAAAATCTAACAACGCATTTTTTGGATTAAACGACTCTTCATCTTTTTTCTTTTCTAATGCCCAAATAGAATGCCATACAGAAATATCTAAAGGTGCTGGCATCCATCCCATAAAGGCAATTAAAAAAGCAATTTCAATTTTATTGTTTGGTAATACCTGATTGAAATCTATGGTTTTATCAAATTCAGTAAAAGCAAAATAGACAGCAACCAAAGTGCTTAGGGTAAGTGTAATTATAATCACTTTAATAAGCTTGTCTAAGATGTTGTACTTCCCAATTAATAGAGTAAATAGACAAATAAAAAGTAAGATAATCGTCCAGATTTCTACACTGCTTATACTTTCAATACCAAAATTTAAAAATGAAATATCACCAAAGAGCGAATTAGCCAAACCAGCAGTAACAATCGTTACAGCAGCTTGAATTGTAAACATAGTAGCTAAGCTTAAAATGAAATAGGCTATTAAAATGGGCTTACCCAATTTATGATAACCTGCTAGTAAACTCTCTCCTGTTGCTGCAGCATATCTCGGGCCAAATTGAAAAAATGGATATTTGAATAAGTGAACAAGTAATAATGCCCATAAAAGACCTAAACCAAAATCAGCACCAGCCCTTGTTGATTGTACCAAGTGCGAAACACCAATTGCTGCACCAGCAAATAGTAAACCAGGACCTAATTTTTTTAAATGAGGTAGCATTACGTTTTAGTAATAATAGCAGCTAATAGTTTTTTTGCTCGTAATAGTTTTACCTTAACATTGTTAATAGGTTCGTTAAGTTCCTCAGAGATTTCTTTGTAGCTCAATTCCTGAAAATACCTTAGATTAATAACTTCCTGGTAATGCGGTTTCAGCTTTTTAATATCTCTGAGTAGTTTGGCAAGATTTTGTTCGGTGATGATTTTATCTTCTGGTGTTGGAGAGTCATCAATAATCTCTAAATAGTTGTCTTCGCTGTCTTTTGAAGTATTCTGAATAGTCTTTTTTTGCTTTCTTACTAGATCTATATGTATGTTCTTAGAAATAGTTATAAGCCATGTTTTAAACTTATAATTGTCATCGTAAGTACCTATTTTGTCAAAAGCCTTAGAAAAGGTCTGTATGGTGATATCCTCGGCATCATTTTCATTTTGAGTGCGCATTAGCTGAAAGGAATACACGTCATTCCAGAATGTATCAAGAAGAAAATTAAACGCAATCTGGTCATTTTGTTTGGCTTTGTTAATTGCGTCTGTTATTTCCAATGTTTAGGTGTAGATATAAGATTAGCAATAAAGATACTTAATTGTGTGGTAACTAAAAATAATTCTAGAAAAGGTGCAAAAAAGATAAGATTAGCATCGTCTAGTTTTTTTGCGGTAAACCCAAAACATAATAGTTGAATCAAGAAACGCAGGGCAATAATGGCTAATAACCATTGAATATTGTATCCAAGGATTACTAAAGTTACTCCTAAAATCCAAAACAATAGTTGAGATGTGTAAAACAAACCTAAAAGGATTTTGTGTTTTGATTTATAGAATGAGGCTGTACTTACGTGTCTACGTTTTTGTAGTATCCACTCTTTAAATGTTTTTTTAGGTTCTGAGATTGTGAAGCTTTCTTTTGTAAAACAGAAGTCTGTATTCTTTGCATTAGCAACTTCGTTTATGAATAAATCATCGTCTCCAGATTTTATAGACATGTGGCCGTTAAAACCATTGTTATTAAAAAACAATTCTTTTCTATAAGCCATATTTCTTCCAACTCCCATGTAGGGAATACCTAATTTTGCGTATGAAAAGTATTGTAGTGCGGTAATAATGGTTTCAAACCGTATTAGGGCATTTAAGATTGAATATTTCTTTTTGGAATATGCGCCATAACCTAAGACAATGGCTTTTTGGTTAGAAAATTTACTACTTATTTGAGCAAGCCATTTATTAGAATTTGGTTTGCAATCGGCATCAGTAAAAACAAGAAAATCGTTGCTTGAAGCCTTTATGCCAAGCGTTAATGCATATTTTTTATTTCCCCAAAAAGCTTCATTAGATTTTACATCTACTATTTTGATGTTATCACTTTCGGCTTCGAAACGTTTCATAACTTCTAGAGTCTCGTCAGACGAACTGTCATTGACTAAAACAACTTCAAAATTTTTGTAATCCTGTTTCAGGACAAATGGAAGGTTTTTTTCTAGGTTTTCAGCCTCATTTTTGGCACAGACAATTACAGAAAGCGGTATGTGTTTTTTAAGCTTTGTTTCTGCACGCTGTGTTGCAAAAGAAAAAAGAAATGCTGAATAATAAATAAGCTGTAAACCAACTATAACTACGAATACTATAAATAGTATAGAGGCTAAGCTCATTAAAACTTATGAGTGTTGAGGTTCGTTACAATCTTTGAATTGATCTGGAGTTTTTCCGCAAAAACCACAAGCTTCCCCTTCTTTATTTAACATTGGGTTTTGACTAGCACAAGTACCAGCAAATTTACCATCCTTTTTTGCCCAGATTTTTATTGCAATTCCGGCAACGGCCAAAGCTAACATTCCTAAAGTGAGGAGTAATAATTTCATTTTACTTAAAAATTTAGTACAAAGATAAGGTTTTTACATTTATTTTTATAAATGTATAGCTGAGACTTAATCTGCTTTTTGTGTGTCTTATAAACATTAAATATTTGTCTTCTAACTAATTAAATAATCAATTATGAAAAAATTATTTGCTGAATTTTTTGGAACATTCTGGTTGGTCTTTGGTGGTTGTGGTAGCGCAATATTTGCTGCCGGAATTCCAGATTTAGGAATTGGATTTGTAGGTGTGGCCTTAGCCTTTGGCCTCACAGTGTTAACGATGGCTTATGCTATAGGTCATATTTCTGGAGCACATTTAAATCCTACTGTATCTATAGGTCTTTGGGTAGGAGGTAAGTTTGAGTCTAAGGATTTGTTGGGTTACATTATAGCTCAAGTCGTAGGAGCAATTGCAGCAGCAGTTGTGTTGTATTAGATTGTTTCTGGAAAACCAGGTTTTGAATCTGTTGGTAGTTTTGCTGCCAATGGTTATGGAGAGTTATCTCCAGAAGGTTATTCTATGATGTCTGTTTTAATTACAGAGTTTGTGCTAACAATGTTCTTTTTGTTAATAATATTGGGAAGTACTTATGTTAAGGCACCAGAGGGTTTTGCTGGTATTGCTATTGGTTTGGCATTGACTTTAATTCACTTAATTAGTATTCCTATATCTAACACATCGGTAAACCCAGCACGTTCAATGAGTCAGGCAATTTTTGCAGATGGCGCATATTTGTCACAGGTATGGTTGTTTTGGTTAGCACCTATCGCAGGAGCTGTAGTGGCAGGCTTAATACACAAAACATTTTTTGATAAGGTGTAATAAAGTATTAACTTAGTTAGTATAAGCTTATATTAATATGTCAACTAACAAAAAAATTACTCTAAAAGATGCTATTTCTATTGGAATAGGTGGAATGGTAGGTGGAGGAATTTTTGCAGTATTGGGATTGGCTGTTTCGCTGGCAAAAGGCGGAACTCCAATCTCTTTTTTATTTGCTGGTATTTTAGCACTTATTACCTCTTACAGTTATGTTAACCTTTCAAAAAAATATCCTGACAGAGGAGGTACCGTGAAATTTATCAATCAAGGGTTTGGTAAAACTGTTTTTAGTGGTGCTATTAATAATTTGTTGTGGGTGAGCTATATTGTAATGTTATCGCTTTACGCTTCTGCATTTGGTTCTTATGCACCCAATCTCTGGGAAATTACACAAAATAAAACAGTGGACTTTCACATCTATGCTAGTGCCATAATTTTACTGGCTACGGCAATAAACTATTACAGTATTGCAGTTGTTGGTAAAATTGAAGCCTATGCAGTAATCATAAAATTAATAATACTAATAGGGTTTATAGGAATTGGAGTATATGGATTAATGGGTAATCCCAATCTTGCCCAATTATCTGCTGCCAATTGGGAAAGCCCATTGAAATTATTTGCAGGCGGAATGATAATTTTTGTAGCGTATGAAGGTTTTGAACTTATTGCAAACGCAGCACCAGATATAGAAAATCCCGAGAAGAATATTTCTAAGGCCTATTATTTTTCGGTAATCTTTGTTATTTTATTATACATTATAATTGCGTTAGTTACTGTTGGTTCACTTCCGTTTGAAGATATAGCTAAAGCAAAGGATTATGTATTAGCAGAGGCAGCTAAACCTATGTTAGGAAACGTAGGTTTTACCATAATTACTATTGCAGCACTTATTTCAACATTTTCAGCAATTAATGCCTCGCTCTATGGAGGAAGCAAGGTGAATTATGAAATTGCAGAGGATGATGAGTTATCACACCATTTTCTTGCCAAACTTTGGGGTCAGCCAATAGGTTTAATGATCACAGCAATAGCAACTCTTGTTTTAGTAAACTTGCTCAATCTCGAAAGCATTTCTACAGCAGGTAGTGTTGGCTTTATACTCATTTTTGGTATTGTTAATTATGTTGGTTATAAGTTGGCAGCCCAAATGAAGACTAATAAAATAATTCCACTGCTTGGCTTTGTACTTTGTGCATTGGCATTGGTAATTCTTATAAAGCAGCAGGTGAGTGATAATCTAACGGGAGCAATGGTTTCAGGTGGTATTATTCTTTTTTGTTTTATAATTGAATGGGTGTATAAAAAGAGTGAAACTTCCAAAAATTAAGCTTTACTTATGAATAAATCAATTGAAAATATCAGTCAAATATGGTATGAATGATTAATATGCATAAAAAAAGACGCAATAAATGCGTCTTTTTTGTTTATGTGTGATTTGAAAAATTAATCTTTTAAAGAGATTTCAGCAACCTCAGTATTATTTTCATTGGTGTCATCACCATTCTTACCAATTTTAATACTTAGTGCTAAAGCATCTTCCATGTACGGAATTTGTTTCATCTTACGGTCAGACTCATCTAGTATACCTAAATTTACCATTCTGTCTTGTAGCTCAGCCCATATTTGATAATGCTGGTCTTCAGGTAATTCAGGTAGCTTAATAACGTCTATCATCGATGTTCTTTCTACCGGATTTATATAGGCAACAGTCTTAAGGTCTTTAGCTCTGTCGTTACCACTAAAAATATATTTTCTTGCATCTGGATCATTCAATTTGTTTAATTCAGAGGACATCTCAGATAACATAGCATTATTCTTTTCAATGTCACTTCTTAGGTCATAAATCTCATCGATTACTACATTGTTCTCTTCTAAAAGATTCTGATTTTTTTGATATAAGAAAAATGAAGACACAGCAAATAAAACAGCGGCAGCAGTTGCAGCAATGGTATACCAAGATGTCTTACTGTGTTGTACTAGTTGAATTACTTTAGTCTCGTTGGTTTCATCTAAAGCATCTAAAATATTTCCTAATATATGTTTAGGAACATCTACTGCACCAGCTTTGGCAATAATCTCTAAATTATTCTGAAGCTTTTCGTATGCTTCGGCAGCCTCAGGATAATTACTAATGAAAAATTCTACCTCCTTTGTTTCTTCATAGGAAGCCTCACCTACTAAGTACTTGTTTAGTAAGTTAGAATTTAAAAAGGTATGTAATTTTGTTTCCATAATTCTGTTATTCTGGATCGTAAACTTTTTTGAGCTCACGTAACCCTATTTTTAATCTCGATTTTATAGTACCAAGCGGAATGTCTAGCTCTTCGCTGGCTTCTTGCTGTGTCATGCCTTGAAAAAATAAGGCATCTAACACAATTTGATACTTTTCTTCGAGTCGTCCAACATGCTCTTTAATGTCCAATACATCTTGGTTTAAATTACTTGAAGGTAAGATATATACGTTTGAAGTGTCGATTTGGACTTCTTTCTGATATCTGTTATTAAAACTTCTTAGTTTATCTATAGCTGTGTTTCTTGCTATTCTAAACAGCCATGTAAATAATTTTGCCTTTTTTGGGTCATACTTATGAGCATTTTTCCAGACCTTAATGAAAGTTTCTTGTAAGGCATCTTGAGCGATTTCTTCGTTTATGGTGACTTTTAAAATAACACCATAGAGACTGTTAGAATAGTTTTCGTATAATAAATCTAACGCACGTTTGTCGCCTTTGCCTAGTAAATCGATTATTTTCTGTTCGGTTGGTGTAACACTCAAAATGTTAAAATCTTAGTTTTTAGATTCTTACGACATCCAAAATGGATTTATAAACGTAAATATAGTTAAATACAGTAATATAAGTATTTAGTATTATAAAGTTAGAATAATCATTTTTCAGAGAGATTGGTTAATAGCATATTTATAAGATTATTCTAAATTCAAAAGTCGTAACCCTTATTACGACTTTTGTTTTTATATAATGTTTACTTCGGTTTCAATAGAAATATCAAAAATTCGTTTTATGGTTTTTTGGATTAATTGTGCTAGTCTGTATACGTCACTCCCATTAGCATTTCCATAATTAACTAATACTAGAGCTTGTTTATTGTGTACTCCATAATCATTAAAACGTTTGCCTTTAAAACCAGCTTGTTCTATAAGCCAACCTGCAGGAACTTTTACCATGCTATCCGAAACTTTATATGAAGGCACATCAGGAAAATTAGATTGTAATGTTTTGAATTGCGCTATGGTAATAACAGGATTTTTAAAAAAACTGCCGCTATTTCCTATTTCTTTTGGGTCTGGTAATTTGCTTTGTCTAATGGCTATTACAGCATTAGACACATCCTTAATTGTTGGCTTTGATATGTTAGATGCTTCGAGTTGCTGTTTTATAGCACCATAATCTGTATGAAGTTTATGATTCTGCTTAGTTAGTTTAAAAGTAACACTTGTAATTATATATTCGCCTTTTAACTCTTGCTTAAAAACAGATTCTCTATACCCAAATTGGCAATCTTCTTTTGTAAATACTCTAGCGTTTTGATTTTTAATATTAATGGCTTCGCAACTTTCAAATACATCTTTTAGCTCTATACCATATGCTCCTATATTTTGAATAGGAGAGGTGCCAACATTACCAGGAATTAAGGACAAATTTTCAATACCTCCATAGTTTTGTTTTATACACCATAGGACGAATTGATGCCAGTTTTCGCCAGCCATAGCTTTAACAAAAACAACATCTTCAGTTTCGTTTATAACCTCAATACCTTTTAAGTTAATATGAAGTACTAAAGCTTCAATATCTTTGGTGAGTAGCATGTTGCTTCCGCCACCAAGAATGAATAAAGGTTGATTGTTTTCAGTTTTTAAAACTTCGGTAAGAGTAGTTTCATTTGTAATGTTGCAATACGATTTAGCCTTAGCGTTTAAGCCAAAGGTATTGTAAGGTTGTAATGAAACATTGTGCTCTATATCCATTAGTCTTTGTAAACTTTTAAAGCCTCTTCTAAGATTTTAATAGCAGTTTTTAGACTGTTTTCATTTAATACGTAGGCAATTCTAATCTGATTGCGACCAACACCAGGAGTAGAGTAGAAGCCAGCAGCTGGTGCTACCATTATTGTACTGTTTTCATAATCAAAGGATTCTAATAGCCAACGTGCAAAATCATCTGAGTTTTTAACTGGTAATTCTGCAATACAATAAAATGCACCATTTGGTTTGGCAACTTTTACACCAGGAATTTTTTCTAAACCTTCAATCAATGTATTTCTACGTTTTACATATTCTTCTTTTACGTCATCAAAATAACTTTGCGGAGTATCTAATGCGGCTTCGCTGGCAATTTGTGCCAAGGTCGGAGGGCTTAGCCTTGCTTGCGCAAACTTTAATGCCGTTTTTATTACTTCTTTATTTTTAGAAACTAAATATCCAATACGAGCACCACACATGCTGTAGCGTTTAGATACAGAATCTATAACTATGGCATGCTCATCTAAGCCAGGTTCTTGAAGAATTGAATAATGCTCTATGCCATCGTAAACAAACTCTCTGTAAACTTCATCAGCGATTAAGAATAAGTCGTGTTTTTTAACAATTGCAGCTAGTTTGCTTATTTCTTCTTTAGAATATAAATAACCTGTTGGGTTGCCTGGATTACAAATAAGAATCGCTTTGGTTTTTGGTGTGATCAATTTTTCAAACTCTTCAATTGGAGGTAAGGCAAAGTTATCTTCAATTTTTGAAATAACAGGAACAACCTTAACGCTAGAAGCGGTTGAAAACCCATTGTAATTGGCATAAAATGGTTCTGGAATAATAATTTCATCGTCCTCATCCATGATGCTTCCAAAAGCAAATAGTAAAGCTTCACTACCACCTGTGGTAACAATAATGTCGTTATGTGTTACTTCAATATTATTGCGCAAATAATATTTAGCAATCTTCTTTCTGTATTCTTCTGATCCTTCGGATCGAGAATAGGCAAGGATATCTAGAGAATGCACCTTAACGGCATCTAGCGCAATTGTAGGTGTTTTTATATCTGGTTGTCCTATATTTAGGTAGTAAACAGTTTTTCCTTGTTTGTGAGCTTCTTCAGCGTATGGCACCAATTTTCTAATAGGTGACTCTGGCATATTAATACCTTTCTCAGAAATTTTCGGCATGATAAAAAAATTAAAGTGCTAAGTTCTGAAATTTCTTAAAGTTTCTACAAAAAATAACACTGAAAATGCAAAGTTGGATAAAGATTTGTAAATTCAATAAAATCTATTTGATTTGAAACGTTGGCCCGTACATATAATAATACTTTTTTTTTATGGTAATAGTTGGCTATTATTTAGTCAAGGTCAGTTCTTTTTGAAGGATAAAGTAAGTGAAAAAATAAATTTTGAATTTGCTGCCAATCTTATCATAATTCCAATAGAAATCAATGGAGTAGAATTATCTTTTGTTTTAGATACAGGTGTTAGTAAACCTATATTATTTAATTTAACTGCAAATGACTCCCTAGGTTTAAAAAACACAAAAACGTTTTATTTACATGGTTTAGGTGCAGAAGGTAAGATTGAAGCTTTAAAGTCTAGCTATAACAGATTTAAGATTGGTGATGCTGTAGGTAGTAACCAAGATCTATATGTGGTTTTTGATACAGATATAAACTTTACACCTCGATTGGGAGTTGTTGTACATGGTATTATTGGGTATGATGTGTTTAAAGATTTTGTAGTAGAAATTAATTACAGTTCTAAATATATAAGATTGCATAAACCGGAATCTTTTCGTCCTAAAACATCAAGACAATGGCAATCTATTCCTATAGAGGTGCATAAAAACAAACCTTATTTAGATGCTAAAATTGCTATAGGTGACAATTCTGAAGGAGTTAAGTTACTTATGGATACTGGTAGCAGTGATGCTTTATGGTTGTTTGAAGATATAAAAAGAGGCATAGTACCAAATGATTCACTTTTTTTTAAAGATTATTTAGGTAAAGGATTAAGTGGTTCTGTATATGGAAAAAGATCTAAGGTTAAGAGTTTTCAGTTGAGTAGTTTTAATCTAGAAAATGTCAATGTTGCCTATCCTGATTCAGTTTCGGTAGATATTAATAAGATTTACAAAGAAAGAAATGGTAGTCTAGGTGGTGATATTTTAAAACGCTTTAATTTATACGTAGATTACACTAATAAGAAGTTACATTTTAAGAAGAACCATTATTATAAAAAGCCGTTCACTTATAATAACAGTGGAATAGTATTGGAGCACAACGGAAGCATGTTTGTGAAAGAACAGATTAAAATGCCCAAAACCGATAGCTACACTTTGAATGATGACATGAATTCTGTGAAAATTGACCTTTCAATTAGCCATAGAATGTTGTTGAAACCAATGTATAGTGTTGTTGAATTACGTAAATCCTCAAACGCATATGCCTCGGGTCTGAGAGTTGGTGACATTTTGTTAAGTATAAACGGAAAAGAGGTTTATAATCTAAAATTAAATCAAATCAATGAAATTTTACATGGTCAAACAGGCAGGCCGATAAAGTTGAAAATTGAGCGTTATGGTGAGGTAAAAGTATTTAAATTTAAGTTAGACAATGCCTTTAAAAAGAATGAGCCCTCAAATTGAGAGCTCATTAAATTTTATAAAACAATTGAGTTTATTGCTCAATCATACTTTTTTCCTTTTTGTCTAAAACACTTGTTTTATCAGGATCTATAACTAATCCTTTAATTTTTAGAGCAACTGTAGGAGTTTCAGCATTAGAAAAAACTGTAATGGTTTTTCTTATTGGGTTAACTCTTTTAGTGTCGTATTTTACTTCAATTTCACCACTTTCACCAGGCATAATTGGGTCTTTTGGTTTTTTAGGTACTGTACATCCACAAGTAGATTTTACATTAGAAATCACTAAAGGAGCGTTTCCTGTATTAGTAAATTCAAATGTTCTTACACCATTAGAACCTTTTTCAATAGTTCCGTAATCAATAACTGTGGTCTTAAACTCTATCTTAGCTACTTTCTTTTCTTGAGCAAAAGATCCAAAACTGATTAAACCTACAAATAGAATTGCTATTAAATTTTTCATCATTTAAATTTTTAAATTGATACTACCAAAACTACTTACTTTTTAATTCCCATCAAAATTAATTAGACGTAATACATGCTATTTAACAGAATTTGAAGCATAATATGCACTTTAAGCATCTAATAATTTTTCAAAAAAAGAAATATAAGTACTTTTGTCAGTTACTTAGCAAAAACGATACCAAATATGGAAATTCCATCAAAATATAACGCATTGTCAGTAGAAAAGAAGTGGTACGACTACTGGATGCAGCACAATTATTTTCACTCTACACCAGATGAAAGAGAGCCATACACCATAGTAATTCCGCCACCAAACGTTACAGGAATTTTACATATGGGGCATATGTTGAATAATACCATTCAAGATGTGTTGATTCGTCGTGCACGTTTATTAGGAAAAAATGCATGTTGGGTTCCTGGTACAGACCATGCCTCAATCGCAACAGAAGCTAAAGTTGTTGCCAAGTTAAAAGCTGAAGGCATAGATAAAAACGATTTAACACGTGATGAATTTCTAAAACATGCATGGGATTGGACGCACGAATATGGAGGCGTTATCTTAGAGCAATTAAAGAAGTTAGGGTGTTCTTGCGATTGGGATAGAACCAAGTTTACAATGGACGATGATATGTCTGAAGCTGTAATAAAGGTATTTGTAGACCTATATAATAAAGGACTGATTTATCGTGGTTACAGAATGGTAAACTGGGATCCTGAAGCTAAGACAACACTTTCTGATGAAGAAGTAGAATATGTTGAAAAGCAAGGAAAACTTTACTATGTAAACTATAAAATAGAAGGTTCTGATGATACCTTAACGATTGCCACAACGCGACCTGAAACTATTTTAGGCGACTCGGCAATTTGTATTAATCCAGAAGATCCAAGACATCAAAATCTTAAGGGTAAGAAAGCTATTGTGCCAATTTGCAATCGAGTTATCCCAATTATTGAAGATGACTATGTAGATGTAGAGTTTGGTACAGGTTGCTTAAAAGTAACACCTGCACACGATGAAAATGATAAGGTGTTAGGCGATAAACATAACTTGGAAGTTATAGATATCTTCAACGAAGATGCTACGCTGAATAGTTATGGTATGCATTACGAAGGACAAGATCGTTTTGCGGTTCGTAAAGCTATTGTGAAGGAATTAGAATCTTTAAGTCAAATTGAAAAGATTGAAGATTACACCAATAGAGTTGGTATTTCTGAGCGTACAAAAGCGATTATAGAACCTCGTTTAAGCGACCAATGGTTCTTAAAAATGGAAGATTTGGCTAAGCCAGCTTTAGATGCTGTTCTTACAAATGGAGATGTGAAGCTTTTTCCTAAAAAGTTTGAAAATACATACCGTCACTGGATGGAAAACATCAGAGATTGGAACATTTCGCGTCAGTTACTTTGGGGACAACAAATTCCTGCGTATTACTATGGTGATGGAAAAGAAGATTTTGTTGTTGCAGAAACTATTGAAGACGCTGTAAAACTTGCTCAAGAAAAAACATCTAATTCAGAGCTTCAAACTTCAGACTTACGTCAGGAAACTGACGCACTAGATACATGGTTTTCATCTTGGCTATGGCCAATGAGCGTTTTTGATGGTATTAGAAATCCAGAAAACGAAGAAATAAAATACTATTACCCAACCAACGATTTAGTAACTGGCCCAGACATTCTATTCTTTTGGGTAGCTCGCATGATTATTGCAGGTTACGAGTACAAAGGAGAAAGACCATTTGAAAATGTGTACCTAACCGGATTGGTAAGAGATAAGCAAAGACGAAAAATGGCTAAGTCACTTGGAAATTCACCAGACGCTTTAAAATTGATTGAAGAATATGGTGCTGATGGTGTAAGAGTGGGCTTGTTATTAAGTTCAGCGGCTGGAAATGATTTAATGTTTGATGAAGCTTTATGTCAACAAGGTAAAGGTTTAGGAAACAAAGTTTGGAGTGCTTTTTATCTAACAACACTTTGGGGAGTATCTGATAAAATAGAGCAACCACAATCTAGCAAAATTGGTTTGGAGTGGTACGAAGCTAAATTTCAAAAGGTATTAGTAGAGATTGAAGATCATTTTAGTAAATACCGTCTTAGTGATGCGTTAATGGCTATTTACAAATTAATTTTTGATGATTTCTGTGGATGGTTGTTAGAGATTGTAAAGCCAGCTTATGGAGAGCCAATTGATGCAATAACATACACTAAGTTAATCGCATTATTTGAAGATAACTTAAAAATTATGCATCCATTTATGCCATTTATCACTGAGGAAATTTGGCAAACTATGAAATCGCGAACACCAGAAGAAGCCTTAATCATAGCAAAATGGCCAGTTCAAAAGGATGCTAATGAAGCATTAATTTCTCAGTTCGATTTTGCATCTGAAGTGATTTCTGGTATCAGAAACATCAGAAAACAAAAGAATATTGCATTCAAAGATGCTATAGGATTCTCAGTTGTAAATAACGAAAACGTTGAACCAGCTTTTAATGAGGTGATTGCCAAAATGGGTAATTTAAGTAGTTTCGATTATGTTAATGAACCTGTAGATGGTGCTTTAACTTTTAGAGTAAAATCTAATGAATACTTTATTCCAATGGAAGGAAGTATTGATGTTGAAGCAGAAGTTAAAAAGTTGACAGAAGAATTAAATTATACTGAAGGTTTCTTAAAATCGGTTCAAAAGAAGTTGTCTAACGAGCGTTTTGTAAACAATGCGCCAGAGCAAGTTGTAGCTTCTGAAAAGAAAAAGGAAGCAGATGCTTTAGCTAAAATTGAAACAATCAAAGCAAGTTTAGCGAGTTTAAATTAATTCAAATTTTTAAATAAAACGATAATAAAAGACTACTGTTAAAGTGGTCTTTTCTTTTTTTACCATTCATTAATTTTATTACTATCCAACTTCACAAAAATGAAGAGTAAAATGGTAAAGCCCCAAAGTCCTGAGCCACCATAACTAAAGAAAGGAAGAGGAATACCCACAGTAGGAATTAAGCCCATTACCATGCCAATATTAATGGTAAAGTGAATAAAAAGAATAGAGGCGACACCATAGCCATAGACACGACTAAATTGTGATTTTTGAGCTTCAGCTAAATACAAGATTCTAATAATTAAAAATACAAACAGGAAAACTACAATACTGCTTCCTACAAAGCCCCATTCTTCGCCTACTGTACTAAAAATATAATCTGTTTCTTGTTCCGGAACAAACTTTCCTGTTGTTCTTGTGCCTTGTAAAAATCCTTTTCCCGTTAGTCCACCTGAGCTTATAGCTTCTTCAGATTGAATAAGATTATAAGCCTCAGATTTTCTCATTTTTTCGAGTTTTGCAGGATCTTTTTCTAAACGCAACCAAAGACTAATTCTATTTTGTTGATGGGTTTGTAAGCCATGGTTGTAGAATAGTTTTACACCATATGCAAATCCAATAGCTAAAAATAATACAAGTACATATTGAAGTTTTGAAGCACGTTTCTTTTTTCTTGTAAAATAGCGTATTGTGAGTACAATTGCTGCAACGATTGTGGTAGCTATAATGCCAAACTTTAAAGATAGAACTGCTAAAAAGATAAGAGATAAGGCAGCGATTAAATAAATTTGTTGCAAACCTTCCCTGTAAAAAACAAAGAAAAAGGCAGTATAAACAATAGTACTTCCTGCATCATTTTGTAGTAATATTAATAGAGCAGGAATAAAAATAATAGCGGCAACACGTATTTGATCCTTTAGGGTCTTCATGTTGGTTTGTATATCGCTGATGTACTTCGCTACGGCTAAGGCTGTGGCAAACTTAGCAAACTCACTAGGTTGAATAGTCATACTACCAATGCCATACCACGAGCGTGCTCCATTTACATCTTTACCAAAAATAAAGAGACCGACTAACGCTAAAATGGCGACCAAATATATAATACTAGCAAAACGTTCATAAAACTTGGCTTCAAGAGATAGAATCAAAATAATGATTACAAAGGTTAATCCAATAAAAACCAATTGTTTTCCATAAAGTTCAGTCATGTTAAGATAACTCGTTACCTCTCCATCATGAGATGCGGATAAAATATTAATATAGCCAAAACCTACTAATAAAAGAAAAAGGATAATTGTAATCCAGTCGAACTTAAAACGTCTTTGATTTTCTCTAAGCATTAACTATTGTTTTAAGGTCTCTTGTTCCTCCGGTTTTATAGCGTAATTATCTATAACTTGAAGTGTTGTTTCTTTATTGATCTTAAAAGGTTCTCCAGACAAAGGTTTTGCATATTCATCTTCAAGGCTATGCGTTAGAATCCAATTCTCTAAGTCTGTTCTGGTAATATGACCTTTAATGTATTTTTCAATCATTAAACTTGCCATTCGACCAGCAAAGCGACTTCCCCAATATCCGTTTTCAACAAAAACAGCTATAGCTATTTTAGGATTATCTTTTGGTGCAAAAGCCACAAAAATAGAATGATCGGTTAGTTGTGTTTTTTTACCATCAATTATAGCAAAATTCTCGGCTGTACCTGTTTTTCCACAAATTTCGATACCCTCAACTCTTAGAGCTTTTGCGGTACCATCGTTATATACATCAAACATACCTTCTATTACAGGTTCAAAATGTTTTCTGTCTATCGTTGTATATTTTGGTGTGGTGAAATTTGAAGGAATGGTATCGCCTTCAATAGTTTTTATAATATGTGGAGTGTAGTAATAGCCGCGATTTCCGATAGCAGCAGCCATATTGGCTAATTGAATTGGAGTGGCTTCAACTTCTCCTTGACCAATCGCATTAGAAACAATATAGGTTGAGCCCCAACGATTATCTCCGTATGCTCTATCATAATAATTTCCATCTGGTATTCGACCAGGACGACCAACAGATAAATCGTTATTTAAAAAGTCACCTAAGCCAAAACTTTTAGCATGCTTAGCCCAAACGTTCATGCCATCTCCAGCATCATCATATTTGTCAACAATGCGTCTGTAGACATTTACAAAATAAGCATTACACGACTGTGCTATTCCCATGTTCATATCAACAGGGCTTCTGTGGTGGTGGCAACCGGTTAAACGTCTGCTGCCATAATAATAACCCATTTTGCAGCTAAAAGTGTCGTGTTCATCTACAACACCTTCTTGTAAGCCTATTAGTGCATTTATAACCTTAAAAGGTGAACCAGGAGGATATTGTGCTAGCAATCCTCTATCATATAATGGTTTTGCAATAGTATCGTAGTGCAATTTATTATAATTCTCAGAGCGGTTTCTTCCAACGAGAATATTTGGGTTGTAACTTGGACCTGTAACCATAGCTAATATCTCACCGCTACTAGGTTCTATAGCGACTATACCTCCTCGTTTATGTTTCATTAAAAGCTCTCCATAAGCTTGCAATTCTGAATCTATAGTAATGGTGATATCTTTGCCAGGAACAGGTAATGTGTCTAGAGTTCCTTCCTTAAAAGGACCAATATTTTTATTAAATCTATCTTTTTGAATAAATTTTATGCCTTTTGTTCCTCTAAGGATGTCTTCATAGGATTGCTCAACACCTTGTTTACCGATTAAATCTCCCAACTTGTAATAGGGCTGTTTTTCAATAATACTTCGATTAACTTCGCCTATATCGCCTAATACATTTGCTCCAATTGTGGTTTGGTATGATCTTAATGAACGCTTCTGAATATAGAAACCTGTATACTTTCGCATTTTTTCCTGAAGTACAGCATAATCAGATTTTGATAACTGCGGAACAAAAGGTGATGGTAATCGTGGAGAGTAGTTCTTGGCGCGTTCTAGTTTTTTGTCATAGTCTTCTTTTGTAATCTTCAGAAGATTGCAAAATTCAATAAGCTCTAAAGAATCTAATGGTTCTACCTCTCTTGGTATAACCATAACATCGTATGATGGTTGGTTGGCCACGAGTAATTTTCCGTTTCTGTCATAGACATAACCACGCTTAGGATAAGTGTACTCTTTCTTTATTGCTGTATCTTCAAAGATGTCATACTCATAACCTCCATAGACTTGTAGATAGAACAGACGTGCTATAAAAACAAGACCAACAAGTATAACAGTGGTTAAGAGTAAAAGTTTTCTCATTTTTTATTTCGACTAAATAGAACTATGATTAGGATACAAAGTATTATAGTAAAAATACTGGAGAATAACGTTTTTTTCAAGATTAAAAGTATGCCAGAAATGTTAAAAACTTCTAACGAAAATAGAATGAGGTGGTGAGTAAAAGTACCGAGAGTAATGTATGTAATTAAACTACCTAACTCTGTATTACTAAATTTTATGCTTTGATGCTCGTAGAGCATACCAAAAGAAGTTTTTAAGAATACTGGTCTGGCATAAGCTAATACAACAGAGGCGGCTGCATGTACACCTCCAGAATCCAAAAACATATCAACCAACATGCCTAATAAAAAACTTGTTATCAATAAAATAAGTCGATTTTCTCTAATTGGAAATAGAAAGATGAAAATAATATAGATGTATGGGTTAATGTAGCCCATAAAATTTATGTGGCTACAAATAACAACCTGTACTAAAAGTAACACTATAAAACGAATACTATTTATACCAAGTACACTATTCATTATTTGTGTTTTGTAATTTTAAAATTTCCTCTCTATCTCGGTTTTCGAGGATGTAAATGGTTCCGATATTGGTCATATCGTTAAACAATTTTACCTGAATCGTATACGTATCTCCGCTAATGTCGGTTTCAAAACTCTCAATGCTTCCTATGTTAATTCCTTTTGGGAAAATTGAGGATTGACCACCAGTAACAATAGTATCTCCAACTTTTACAGGCGCAAATTTAGATACATCGATTAGCTGAACAAATTCAGGTGATTTAACGTTCCAAGTTAAAGAACCTATATGGTTTGAGTTTTTCAGTTTGGCATTAATTCTGCTCTTTTTACTTAGAATAGAAAGTACAGTCGCATAATTTTTGGAGGTATTATCAATAATACCAACAATGCCTTTTGATGTAATAACACCAAAATCTTGTTTTATGCTATCGTTTTTACCTTTGTTGATGGTGAGAAAATTATTGGTTGAAGAATAACTGTTTTTATAGACATCTGCAGTTGTTATTCTGTAGTTTTCTCTAGAGATTGTTGTGTCTATAACAGCATTGTTTTCTGAGTTTACAGAATTAAAAAGTTGTTCTTTTAAACGTTTGTTCTCTTCTGCCAGAATTTCATTTTCCTTTTCTAAATCAAAATATTTATCAATAGAATTTACTGTGCCATATACACCACCAGACAAGGCGTTTGCAGAATTTATAAATTTACTTCTGTGGTAAGAGTGCGATTGTATGGTAAGTGCTAAGCCAATACTAAAGAGGAATAAAAACAACAGAAAGGTTTTGTTTCTAATAACAAAATTGAAGATTTGTTGCATTTATTTCTCTTTTATTTTATCAATACGCTTTTGAATTTTGGTAAGTTTTTCAGTACAATTCCTGTACCTCTTACTACGGCTCTCAAAGGATCTTCAGCAATATAAACAGGTAAATCAGTTTTTTGAGATAGACGCTTGTCTAATCCTCGTAGCATAGATCCACCACCTGCAAGATAAATACCTGTGTTGTATATGTCTGCAGCTAATTCTGGTGGAGTTTGAGATAAGGTTTCCATTACAGAATCCTCGATTCTTAAGATAGACTTATCTAATGCTTTCGCGATTTCTCTATATGAAATCTGAACCTGTTTAGGCTTACCAGTTAATAAATCACGTCCTTGAACACTCATGTCTTCTGGAGGTAGTTCTAAATCTTCAGTAGCAGCACCAATCTGAATTTTTATCTTTTCGGCAGTTCTATCTCCAACGTACAAGTTATGTTGTGTACGCATGTAATAGATAATATCGTTGGTAAATACATCACCCGCAACTTTAACAGATTTGTCACAAACAATACCTCCAAGTGCTATAACTGCAATTTCGGTAGTACCACCACCTATATCTACAATCATATTACCTTTTGGTTGCATAATATCTACACCAATACCAATAGCTGCTGCCATTGGCTCATGGATAAGGTAGACCTCTTTGCCATTAACACGCTCACAAGATTCTTTTACCGCTCGCATTTCAACTTCAGTAATACCAGAGGGAATACAAACAACCATTCTCAACGCAGGATTAAAAAACTTTTTCTTGAGCGCAGGTATGTTTTTTATAAACATACTTATCATTTGCTCAGAGGCATCAAAATCTGCAATTACACCATCTTTTAGAGGTCTAATCGTTTTAATGTTCTCGTGTGTTTTACCTTGCATCATGTTGGCTTCTTTACCAACAGCAATTATTTTATTACTAATACGGTCTCTTGCTACTATAGAAGGGTTATCTACAACAACCTTATCGTTGTGTATAATTAGTGTGTTTGCGGTTCCTAAATCTATGGCTATTTCTTCCGTTAGGAAATCAAAAAATCCCATGCGCGTTTATAATATTATTTGGGTTATTCTTGTCATAAGTTTATGACTAAGCGTAAATGTAATAAATTATACGTTATTTCTGCCTTTATAGATGTTTTAACTCAATATATTTTTTAGTGCTTAAAATGACGTGTTCCCGTAAAGACCATAGCAACATTATTTTCATTACAATAATTGATACTTAATTCGTCTTTTATAGAGCCACCAGGTTGAATCACAGCAGTGATACCAGCATTGTCTGCAATCTCTACACAATCTGGAAAAGGGAAAAATGCATCGCTTGCCATAACAGCTCCTTCTAAATCAAAATTAAAAGATTTTGCTTTGTGAATAGCTTGGTTTAGTGCATCTACACGACTTGTTTGTCCAGTCCCGCTTGCTAAAAGTTGTTTGTTTTTTGCAAGAACTATGGTGTTAGATTTTGTGTGCTTACATAGTTTTGAAGCAAAAATTAAATCTTCTTTTTCAGCATCAGTAGGTGCTTTTGTTGTTGCAGTATTTAAATCTTCTAAACTGTCAGTTTTGTTGTCTTTGTCCTGAACTAAAACGCCATTCAAGCAGGTTCTAACAGTTTTTTCAGATAGTTCAACATCATTTAAGATTAAAAGAATTCTGTTTTTCTTTCCTTTTAAAATCTCTAAAGCGTCGTCACTAAATGAAGGTGCAATTACAACCTCACAGAATAACTTGTGAATTTCTTCTGCAGTTGCTTTATCAATCTCTGTATTTGAAATTAAAATACCTCCAAAAGCAGAAACAGGATCACCAGCTAAAGCATCTACATAGGCTTGATGAATAGTATCTCTTTG
>TARA_B100001057_G_scaffold432985_1_pt1 | contig 75596 bp, 60 predicted proteins | sample TARA_B100001057 | Tara Oceans TARA_B100001057 (sample SAMEA2621839) | marine metagenome | biome: marine biome (ENVO:00000447); feature: surface water layer (ENVO:00002042); material: "saline water (ENVO:00002010), including plankton (ENVO:xxxxxxxx)" | depth 5 m | reverse complement strand
AATCCTAAACTGGGTTGGCGCATCAAAACTGAGTTGGTAAGTCGTTGTACTTAGAACTGTACCGACGGTTGGTGCTGCGCTCAAAAGCATAGATTGATCTGAAAACCCTTGAAAGGGAACCGCTACAGTATTGGCCGTACTTGATACAAAAGTTGAAGTAAAATATGGCCCGGAACTGGCCGAAAGATCAAAATTGAAATCGCAATTAGATTCTAGAACGTTTAAAATTCCATCGTTGTCAAGATCGTAATCCAAATTATTATTCACACTATCATTATCATAATCACCTGCACAACCGCTGACTGGAATATTATCTGATAGAACGGATGAGCAATCAAGAATAACCCCTTCCAATTGGTAAAAACCAGGAGAACTCGGGATGTAGGTTTCGTTCGTAGCACCAGCGATACTAGCCCCATTGTAAAACCATTGATAGGCATCAAATGTTTCTTCACTGCCTAGACTCAGTTCTATAAAAGGTATACACAGCTCTTGAGTGGCAACGTCAATGGCGTCTGATGCAATTTCAGGCTTAAAAATAAATCCCGAATAAAAACCACCAAGGGCTGCAGCGCCATTGGCACCATAATAAGAAACATAAATCTGACCGTCAGAGACAACACTTATATTTCCTGTGAGACCATTAATAAGATATGTTACATAATTAGAATTTCCGTTCACATTTTGAGGGATTGCCGTGGTTGGACTGCCATTGACACTTACAATAGCACCCGCTTCTGCGACTACTGTAACACCGCCATTAAATGCGACATCACCAGATCCTGAGGATTGAATAAGTGGAATGTTGTCAATGGAGCGTGGGGCCTTACAGTTTAGAGGCGGCACAAAAAATAGTTCTTGATTCGCTTCGCTGTTTGTACCTCCAATCCCTTGATAAGCAAAGGTTGTTTTCGAAGTCCAAACATAGAGGTTACCCCCTGGGTTTGAACCGGAAAAAGATTGAGTGCTAAAATTACTACCATCAATACTGATGTATTCTCCAGAATTTAGTGTAGCAATTAGAATTCCAGAATTTGAATCACCATTAATCCATACCTCTGTATTATCATAGTGAGCTACAATTAAAGGCCTTTCAATATCATCATATCCATTAGCACGTACAAAAATGTATTCACTAAATTCCTGACCGTCAATTGCAATAGTCTCAAGAGGGGCGATTTGATCAATTCCTGCATCACGACCATTACCATTAGAATTACTACCATTAAAAGAACCGCAGTTGACAACAATGGGTTTACTAGAAGTCACAAGGGCTCCGATAAGTCCATCTCTATTTGAGGGGGTTAAGGCTGGATTTAAAGCCAAAATATAGGACTCCCCAGCGTTTAATATTGTTGACAAAGGAGTATTATTTAGAACTATGACATCACCCGGAATATCAGTAAAATCAACTTGTGTATTATTCTCAGTAGCCATTACTGTAACAAAATTGATATAGTCCTGATTAGAAGAAGAAAATGTTTTTAAATTAGTGAAAGTTCCAATCCTAAAAATATTACCAAGTCCTGATAAGCCTTTAGAAACCAACGAGCCTGCTTGATTTTGATTTCCAGCAGTAAGTCTGATAGAAACATAAATAGGTTTTTCAGAGTTAATTATGTACCCTTTATTGTTTATTTGAGAGCCTGTATCAGATGGTGGTACTACAAATGGTGTATTATCTCCAGAACCAATAAATACCTCTACAGGATTTGAATTGGAAACGGTATAATTTAGGACTGCACCGCCTAATTGATTAAGTTCGACATTTACAGGGGAAATGCTAGGAGTCGAAATATGTAGGTATTGATTTTGAGGAAGAGAATTGTTATTTGGAGCCGCTGTTATTGGAGGAATGTAATGAGTACGACTTAGTTGTGCAGGCAAAATAGTTATGCAAAACAAAAAAAGAATTAAAATGAAAGCTTTTTTTTTCACAAATTCGTTTAAAACTTAAATCTTTAGATAATTTTTATATGGCCTTTGTTAAATATATGCTTATTTTTTTTAGTAAAAAAATGTTAATTCTTATTTAAAATTAAAACTTTGAGGTTTTGTAGGTTTTAAAGATTAATATAAAAACTTATTTTTGTATAAAATTTAAATTTTTATGAACACTAAATCGGTTTCTGACCACATTGTAAGTTGGTTAAATTCCTACGCTACTAAAGCAAATATAAAAGGATTTGTTATTGGAATTTCAGGAGGAATTGATTCTGCAGTAACATCAACATTATGTGCAAAAACAGGGCTACAAGTACTTTGCTTAGAAATGCCTATACACCAAGCAGAAAGTCATATAAGCAGAGCAAAAGAGCATATTAAGTCCTTAAAGAATAGTTATGAAAATGTAAAATCGTATCGAGTAGATTTAACTCCTGTTTTTGAATCTTTAAAAGCAAATATTTCATCAGACGGCTCTGACAAAGACATTGAAATGGCTCTTGCTAACTCTAGAGCAAGGTTAAGAATGACAACACTCTACTATCATGCAAGCCTGAAAGGTTTTCTAGTAGTAGGGACTGGCAATAAAGTAGAAGATTTTGGGGTTGGTTTTTATACAAAGTACGGAGATGGAGGTGTTGATTTAAGCCCAATAGCCGACCTTTTAAAATCTGAGGTTTATGAATTGGGATCGTTTTTGAACGTTCCCAAGAGTATCATGGAAGCTTTGCCAAGTGATGGTCTTTTTGGTGATTCTAGAAGTGACGAAGACCAAATTGGAGCTTCTTATCCAGAACTAGAATGGGCGATGCATATGAAAGATGAAGGAAGAAATTTAAAAGATTTTAATGGTAGACAAAAAGAGGTTTTTAAGATATTTATAAAATTTAACTCATATAACGCTCACAAAATAGACCCAATTCCAGTTTGTCTAATTTCTGAATCCATTAAACAATAAAACATGATAAGGGTTTTAATTGCTGATCATCAGCCTATTGTGAGCTATGGGATAAAAATGCTTTTTGAATCCTCTAATGATGTTAAACTTATAAATTCAGTTAGCTCTAAAAAACAACTAATTGACTACTTAAAAAAAGGAAGTATCGATGTTGTACTACTATCTTTAGATTTTTCTGATTCTAATGGTATTACCATATTAAGAAACATAAAAAAAGAGTTTAATTCAATCAGAGTTCTTATTTTTAGTTCACAATCTGAAAATATATACGCCGCAAGTGGTATTAGAGCTGGTGCTTCCGGATATCTGTCAAAAGGGTCTACTACAAGTACCATAAAAAGAGCTATTTTAAAAGTTTTTAAAGGGGGTATATACTTAAGTAGCGCTATGGCCCGAAAATTAACGTTAGAAAAAAATCAAGATAAAACAAATTTTTACAACAAGCTTTCTACTAGAGAAATTGAAGTCCTAAATCTAATTTGCAGTGGAAAAAAAAATAAGCAAATTGCAATTGAGCTTGAGATAAATCAAAAAACAGTAAGCACTTATAAATCCAGACTTATGAAAAAACTTAAAGTAGAAAATCTGATTGCTTTAATTGATTTGGTGCGACAAAAAAGATAATTATAATACACGATTAAGTTTTCTTGAAAGCAACATTTTTAAATTAGAATAATTTAAAACATCTTCCAGCACATCTAAATGTTCTTTGGATGTGTCGTGTGTTAAAGACTTAAATTCTGTCACTTTTTTATCAATCAAAAAGCACCTCAAACTTAAAATTGTTTCACTAACTAGTTGTGAAATACTCAGGTCTTTAGACTTTGGAAATATATTATTTTTTTCCCAGTTGTGTAATCGATATCGTTCATCATCCATTAAAATAGAAGTCACTGTAGCTGCTAAATTCGAGTCGATATTATGAACAAAATTTTCTATTGAAAAAGAATCTGTCTGATTTAAATTATCGATAATTAGATAGTAAATAGTTTTGAAATCTGCATTACTAAATTCCATCTCATCTTCCTGTAAATCCAAATAAATTTTCTCAAAAACTTTAGATTTTTGTGTTATAGGTTCTAAAACAAGCATATTCTCTTCATTCTCTTTTAATATTAAATCTTCAAAATCTTCTGTGCGGTTACCATATAATAATAAGATTTCAATTATCTTTTGCTCCATCTCATATTGAATATTTATTTTTTTTGTTTTGGAGTTTGCTTTAACTACTTCAAAAGTATTTTTCTCTTTATGATAATTTTTATTAGCTTCAGGCTTTGTTTTCTTCAATATTTGTGCAAGTGTACTAAAAAGAACATTTTCGCTAATATCCATAATTCGAGCACATTCGCGAACATAAAGTTCTTGTTTTATTTGGTCAGAAATTTTAGAAATACTAATGACCATGTTACGAATTAAGTCAGCTTTTGCAATAGGATCATTTGCAGTTTGCTCCATTAATAAAGATGCTTTATATGAAATGAAATCTTTAGTATTATCGTTCAGATAGTCTTTTAATTCTTTGGTTGTTTTTTTCTTTGCGAAACTATCTGGATCCTCACCTTCTGGAAAAGTACAAACCTTAACATTTACTCCTTGTTCTAAAATTAAATCAACCCCTCTCAATGCAGCACGAATACCAGCTTCATCCCCATCAAATAAGATGGTAATATTTTTAGTTAAACGATTGATTAACCTAATTTGATGAGGAGTTAGTGCAGTTCCTGATGAGGAAACCACATTTTTTATTCCTGCTTGATGAAATTGAATTACATCTGTATATCCTTCAACTAAATAACAATTATTCTCTTTTGCAATGGTCTGTTTGGCATAATAAATCCCATAAAGAACTTTACTTTTGTGATATATATCACTTTCTGGAGAATTGAGATATTTTGCCGCTTTTTCGTTACTTGATAAGATTCTACCTCCGAAACCCAGAACACGACCTGACATGCTGTGAATTGGAAACATAACACGACCTCTAAATCTATCGAAATGCTTATCTTCTTTAACAATTGTGAGACCAGTTTTTTCTAAATATTTTAATTGATATCCTTTTTTTAAGGCTTTGTCTGTAAGACCAGCCCATGAATTTGTTGAAAACCCTAGTTGAAACTTTTTAATAATTTCTGAGTTAAATCCACGCTCTAAAAAATAACTTAACCCAATAGCTTTACCTTCATCTGTTTTATGTAAAGTATTTTGATAATAAATACTTGAAAATTCAGAAACCAAGTACATGCTCTCACGTTCTCCTGCAGCCTGTTTTTGAGCATCGGAGTTAACAGTTTCCTCAATTTCAATATTATATTTTTTAGCCAAATATCGAATAGCTTCAGGATATGTAAAGTGCTCGTGCTCCATTAAGAACGAAACTGAAGTACCTCCTTTTCCTGTAGAAAAGTCTTTCCAAATCTGTTTGACAGGGGAAACCATAAAGCTAGGAGTGCGTTCTTCGCTAAAAGGACTTAAACCTTTGAAATTACTCCCAGCTTTTTTAAGTTGAACAAAATCTCCAATAACTTCCTCTACACGAGCAGTATCAAATACTTGATCTATAGTAGATTTTGCGATCAATTTATAAGTTTTAAAATTTGTTGCTATTTTTTGTGAATAAGTAAATATATGAAATCTTGTACATTTATTTTTATAAAGAATACAACGAGATATTTATTTTTTTCGATCTATAACATAATTAACCATAGTCTCCAAGGAGTTTTTGTATTTTGAATTTGGATAGCATTGTATCAATTCTAAGGCTTTTTTCTGAAACTCTTTCATTTTTGAAACTGCATAATCTAAACCACCATTATTTTTAACAAAATTAATGACTTCATTTACTCGCTTAGAGTCTTTGTTGTATCGCTTTATAGAATTAATAATCCAGTCCCGGTTTTTTTTAGAGGAATTATTTAAAGTATAGATTAATGGAAGTGTCAATTTTTGTTCTTTAATATCTATACCTGTAGGCTTTCCAATTTTTTGATTTCCATAATCAAATAAGTCGTCCTTTATTTGAAATGCCATTCCAATTAGTTCTCCAAAATTTCTTAAAATTTCTACATCTTTAGAATTAGGACTAACTGAAGCTGCCCCCAAGCTACAGCAGGCTGCAATTAATGTAGCTGTTTTTTGACGAATTATATTAAAGTAGATATCTTCTGTTATATCAAGAGTTCTCGCCTTTTCTATTTGTAATAATTCTCCTTGACTCATTTCTCGCACAGCAACAGAAATAATCTTCAAAAGATCAAAATCATTATTGTCAATACAAACCAAAAGACCTTTTGACAATAAAAAATCTCCTACCAAAACAGCAATTTTATTTTTCCAAAGCGCATTAATTGAGAAAAAGCTTCTTCTCTGATTGCTGTCATCAACCACATCATCATGAACCAAAGTAGCCGTATGTATTAATTCAATAACAGAAGCACCTCGATAGGTTCTATCACTTATTTCACCACCAGAAACCATTTTGGCAGCTAAAAATACAAACATGGGGCGCATTTGCTTACCCTTCCGATTTACAATGTAGTGTGTAATTCGATTCAGCAAAGCCACTTTACTAGACATGGAAAGTCGAAACTTTTGTTCAAAAAGCTCCATTTCATAACTAATGGGTTGTTTTATACGCTCAATGGCTTTCAAATGGAAATAAATTTTCAGTAAAATTAAACATATAATACTAAATGATAGAACTAAAACTTAAAAATCAAACTCATTATTTTAAAGTGTTTATCTTGATAAATTTTGCTTTCATAATCTCTTCAATAGATTTGTTTTCTATTTTACTTTCTAGCCAAGAAATTATATCCAGGTATAAAAAAGCACGCCTTTCATAGGGGTGGTCCTCATAAGTCAATAGTTTTTGATGTAAAGCTTTAAAAGCAGCTTTTAATTCACTTGGATAGATTTCGCCTAAACTCTTTAAAAACGAGACCATTTCCTTTTGAACGGCATATAAATCTTCCATCTTTATTAAAAACTTGTAAGTATTTTTTATTAAACTATCTAACTGAAAATCTAGTCCAGCTTCATAATGTGATACTAAGTTTAAAATTCTTGAAAAGCACAATAAATCTTCTCTCATTTGCAAAGATTTGTTACTTATTATTTTTGAAAGATAGTAAATTGCACTTTTATAATCCTGTATCCCAAAATATAAACTAGCAATTTTATAATAAAATACCATTACATGATGTTCGTCTATTTGATTATTATATTTATTTAATCCTACAAGAACCTCATCAATTAAGGGAATACCTTCTTTAAAAGTTCCTTGCATAAACTCTAGATTAATTTTATTTGAATATAAGTAGAGAAATACCAATCCATTTATATTATCATCATTAGGGAACCACGATTTTTGAGTGATATCTTCAAAGTCAGACAACGAGGTTTTAAATTTTGTGTGATGTTTTGTATAAAATAAAGTTTCCAAAAGATATTGATAACCTTTTAAGAAAAATACAGGATTAAGTGGTATCATTGACTCATTATCATAAAACAAATCAACCCATTTTCTAGCATACTTATAGCAAGACTTGAAATCTTGAATAAGGAAACTATACCATAAGTGTGACTTGTAAAGCCAAAGCTTTTCTCTGAAACCCAATGTCTCTATTTTGAATACTGGCATTCTTTTATTAAAGTAATCTTTTACCTTCTGATGCTCTTTATCATTTTTAACATATCCAGTTTTTAAAAATAGTCCGTAAAGTTGTAATGATAAATTAGATAGTTTGCTAGCAATAACATTTTGATGACTTAATTCCTTAGCTTGGATTGTTAATTCGTCAGCTCTATTATTTAGACTTCTAGTAATGTATTGTGACTCAATAATTTTTTCAAGTTCGACAATTTCATAAGCAATATTTTTTTCTTGATTTTTAATTGCTAAACTTTTTGCCTTATCTAATATTTTTAAGCTTTGCTTATAAAGTCCTTTGTGATATAAAATCGTAGCAAAATCTAACTGTTCTCTTAACTGGATTCTTAAATTTTGATGTGAAGGATTAAGCTTTAAACTAATTAGAATTTGCTTGTATAAATGTGCTTTTAGATTTGAAAGCTGTTGTTTTTTCACGAATTCTTGTTTAATAATCGTATGCTCATTATACTTTTTCATACTATCCAAAGCTTTAAATAATAATAAAAATTTAGATTCTTCGTTTACCCCAAGCCTTCCGACATAAAGTTTGAACTGACGCTTTTCAGATTTAGTCATTGATTTGACTAATACAAATAGATTATCTTTTGAAAGTTTAGTCATAATTAAAAAATCTACTTAGCCTTTTGATTTTCATTTTTTTAGATGGCGTGGTTTTGAATTGGACATTGTAAATTTATAAAAATAATTTAGGTTAAAAATTCAAAAAAAATTAAATTCGTTTAAGAATGTAAAAAATGTAAATGTCTAAGACGAATATTCAAATATTTGATACCACACTCAGAGATGGTGAACAGGTACCAGGGTGCAAGCTAAACAAGGAACAGAAAGTTATCATTGCTAAGCGATTAGATTTGTTAGGTGTTGATATTATTGAGGCTGGTTTTCCAGTTTCAAGCCCTGGAGACTTTGCATCGGTTGAAGCCGTTTCAAAGATTGTAAAGAATGCAACCGTTTGTGGGTTGAGCCGCTCCGTTGAAAACGATATTAAAATTGCTGCAGAAGCACTGAAATATGCCAAGGTTCCAAGGATTCATACAGGTATTGGAACTTCAGATTCACACATTAAATTTAAATTTAATTCCAACAGAGATGCCATTATCGAGCGAGCTGTTGGCGCAGTAAGATATGCAAAATCGTTTGTAGAAGATATAGAGTTTTATGCGGAAGACGCAGGTCGAACTGATAATGAATACCTTGCAAAGGTTTGTGAAGCTGTCATTAAAGCTGGAGCCACCGTGCTAAATATCCCGGATACAACAGGGTACTGCCTTCCCCATGAGTACGGGGCCAAAATAAAGTATCTTAGAGAGAATGTAAAAGGAATTGAGAAAGCCACTTTATCTTGTCATTGTCACAATGATCTTGGGCTAGCAACTGCAAACTCAATTGAAGGTGCTATTAACGGTGCAAAGCAAATTGAATGCACTATTAACGGCATTGGCGAACGTGCAGGTAATACCGCATTGGAGGAGGTAGTGATGATAATAAAGCAACATCCAAATCTAAAATTGGATACTAATATTAATACCTCAATGCTTTATGATATCAGTCAACTGGTTTCTGATAATATGGGAATTTATACACAGCCCAATAAGGCAATTGTTGGTGCCAATGCATTTGCTCACAGCTCAGGAATTCACCAAGACGGCGTAATAAAAAATAGGGAAACTTATGAAATAATAGACCCGAAAGATGTTGGTGTCACTGAGTCGGCTATTGTTTTGACGGCCAGATCTGGTCGTGCTGCCTTGGCTTATAGGGCAAAAAATATCGGCTATGAGCTTTCAAAGCTACAACTCGATGTTGTTTACAATGATTTTCTAAAATTTGCAGATTTAAAAAAAGAAATAAATGACAATGACATCCACGAAATCATGGAGTCTAGTGCCATTTATAAAGAACTCTGTTGATCTATGAAAAAAACGCTTTTTGATAAGGTATGGGATGCGCATGTTGTTAAGTCTATTCAAGATGGACCCCAAATTTTATACATCGATAAGCACCTTATTCATGAAGTTACAAGCCCTCAAGCTTTTAATGAACTAAAGAAAAGAAAGATTCCGATTTTTAGACCACATCAAATTGTGGCCACGGTCGATCACAATACCCCAACCATAGATCAACACCTACCAGTCAAAGACGAGTTGTCCAGAAATCAACTGGAGCAACTTTCAAAAAATTGTTCCGAGAATAACATTGTACTTTACAAACTCGGTCACAAGTACAATGGCATTGTTCACGTTATGGCGCCCGAATTAGGCATCACTCAGCCAGGTATGACTATGGTGTGTGGGGACAGCCACACCTCGACACACGGCGCTTTTGGAACAATTGCTTTTGGTATTGGAACGAGTCAAGTCGCACAAGTCTTTGCAAGCCAATGTTTGTTACTTAAAAAGCCAAAGAGTTTACGCGTAAATGTAAATGGCGCCCTAAAAAAAGGGGTTTTAGCGAAAGATATTATTCTTTACATTATTTCGAAACTAGGAACCAATTCAGGGACAGGTTATTTCTGTGAATATGCAGGAGATGTTTTTGAAAATATGAGTATGGAAGGTAGAATGACAGTTTGTAATATGAGCATTGAAATGGGAGCTAGAGGAGGTATGATTGCCCCGGATAAAACTACCTTTGACTACATTAATGGCCGAAATTTTGCTCCTGAAGGAGCTGAGTTTGAGAAAAAGGTTGAATATTGGAAAACACTCCCAACAGATGAAGGAGCTAAATTTGATAAAGAATATTCTTTTGATGCTGAAGAAATCGCACCCATGATTACATACGGTACCAATCCTGGAATGGGCATTAAAATTTCGGATAACATTCCTGTTGAAGACGATCCATCTTTTGAAAAATCTTTGGAATATATGGATTTTATTGCTGGAGAATCTTTATTAAATAAACCTATCAATTTTGTGTTTATTGGCAGCTGTACTAATTCTAGGATTGAAGATTTCAGAGTTGCTGCCGGTTATATTAAAGGTAAACAAAAAGCAAAAAATGTAACTGCTTGGCTAGTTCCAGGAAGTAGACAAGTCGAGGAACAAATAAAGTCAGAAGGCCTGGATGATGTATTTGAAGCCGCTGGATTTGAATTAAGGCAACCTGGATGTTCAGCCTGTTTAGCAATGAACGATGATAAAATTCCGCAAGGAGAGTATTGTGTATCTACTTCCAATAGAAATTTTGAAGGCCGCCAAGGTCCTGGTGCTAGAACCATATTGGCAAGCCCATTGGTGGCTGCAGCAACCGCGGTCGAAGGGAAAATCATTGATATCACTCAACATAAACTGTAATGGAAAAATTTTCAACTCTTAAGTCTCGAGCAATACCACTCAATGTCGCAAATATAGACACTGATCAAATCATTCCTGCACGTTTTTTAAAAGCAACTGATAAGAAAGGTTTTGGGGAAAATGTTTTTAGAGACTGGCGTTACGACAAAGATCAAAATTTAAAGACTGATTTCCCGCTTAATAATCCAAAATATAGCGGAAAAATTCTTGTTGCTGCTGATAATTTTGGTTGTGGATCTAGTCGAGAACACGCTGCTTGGGCCTTGGTAGGGTACGGTTTCAAAGTGATAGTTTCAAGTTTTTTCGCTGATATTTTTAAAGGGAACTCTCTTAATAACGGATTGCTTCCTATTCAAGTATCTGAAACATTTCTCAAAACGCTTTTTGAAATTATTGAAAAGGATTCCAATGTAAGTTTAACGGTTAATTTAGAAACGCAATGTTTATCAGTAGATATTATAAATTTAAGTACTAAATTTGACATTGATCCTTACAAAAAAACATGTCTAATTAATGGCTACGACGATATTGATTACTTGATAAGCCAAAAAGAAAAAATTAAAACCTTCGAGCATCTTAAAAAATATTAATTATGAATCTAAAAATTGCCGTACTTCCTGGAGATGGTATAGGCCCCGAAGTAATTGACCAAGCTATTAAAGTTTTAAATGCAATTGCCATAAATTTTGATCACAAGTTTAGTTATTGTTATGCTGATATTGGTGCCATCGCTATGGAAAATCACAACGATCCTTTGCCAGAAATCACACTTCAAATTTGCAAAAACAATGATGCTATTTTATTTGGTGCGATTGGCGACCCAAAATACGATAATGATCCTTCTGCTAAAATCAGACCCGAACAAGGGCTTTTAAAACTTCGCAAGGAATTGGGACTATATGCAAATATACGCCCTGTAAAGGCTTACAAAACTCTTTTAAATAAATCACCCCTCAGAAAGAAAATTATCAAAGGTACAGATATTAGTATTTACAGAGAACTAACAGGTGGATTATATTTTGGAGAAAAAAAAATAAGCGAAGATGGTAATACAGCTTCAGATGTGTGTACATATTCACGTTACGAAATTGAACGGATTTCGCACTTGGCTTTCAAGGCAGCAAAATCAAGAAAAAACAAGTTAACTTTGGTGGACAAAGCCAATGTCTTGGAAAGCTCAAGGCTTTGGAGAAAGGTAGTTACTGAAATAGGAGAAAATTATCCAACTGTTGATTTAAACTTTTTATTTGTAGATAATGCGGCAATGCAAATGATTCAAAATCCAAAACAATTTGATGTGATTTTGACAGAAAATCTTTTTGGAGATATAATTAGTGATGAAGCTAGTGTTATTGGTGGTTCAATTGGACTTTTAGCATCTGCGTCAGTAGGGAATAAATACGCAATGTTTGAACCTATCCATGGTTCTTATCCAAAAGCAACTGGAAAAGGAATTGCTAATCCGATAGCTTCTATTTTATCTGCAGCTATGTTATTAGATCACTTCGGATTAATTGATGAATCCAAAATTATAAGAAAAGCAGTAGATAAATCCCTTAAATTACAAATAACTACACCAGATTTGAATAAGAAATTTGATAATGTAACAACCAATAAAGTTGGAGACTTTATTGAAGACTTCATTAATAATCCTGAGGATTCAAATTTAAATTTTTCAAATATATACTTAGGACAGTCAACAATTATTTGAAAACAACATTAAAAAAAAGCCTCATGCTTTTAGCATGAGGCTTTTATAGTTACAATTTAATGATTTTGCCTTTATCACTTTTAAAGCGATAATCTAAATACGTGTAAGCATCTCTTGGCATTATTTCTACCCAAACTTTATATTTAAAAAACCATTTCAAACGAAGGGATGGGAAACCTTTTGTTAAAAAGGCAGCAATAAAAGGGTGCGTGTTTAAAATCACTTTTTTAAAGCCTTTTTTAATAATTAATTCTAATTGATGATTAATTTTCTCAATCAAAACAATAGGTGCTTCAACTTCTGATCCTGTTGGACCATTAGGATTAGATTCTTTAGTTTTGATATTCATCTCAGGACGAACACGCTGGCGTGTTATTTGAATAAGCCCAAACTTACTTGGAGGGAGAATTTTATGTTTAGCTCTATCTTCTTTCATTTCATCTCTGAGATGATTGAAAAGTTTTCTTCGATTCTCCACATTATTCATGTCAATAAAGTCTACTACAATAATTCCACCCATATCTCTAAGTCTAAATTGTCTTGCTAGTTCTGTAGCAGCAATCATATTGACTTCTATTGCTGTATCTTCTTGGTTTTTCTCCTTGCTTGTTCGATTACCACTATTTACATCTACAACATGTAAAGCTTCAGTGTGCTCTATTATCAAATAAGCACCTTTTGGTAATCGTACTGTCTTGCCAAATGAAATTTTTATTTGACGTTCTATACCAAACTTCTCAAAGATTGGAGTTTTAGAATTATAAAACTTAACAATATTTTCCTTGTGAGGAGCTATTTCAAAAATATAGTCTTTAATTTTCGCGCAAAGATTAATATTATCAACGTTAATTTTAGTAAAACTATCATTAAAAATGTCTCTCAATATTGAAGAAGCTTTATTCATTTCACCCAACAGCTTGCTAGGAGTATGAGAATTTGGAATACGCTTACAAACATCTTCCCATTTTCTGTAAAGGTTTTGCAAATCTCTATCTAGCTCTGCAACTTTTTGACCCCTAGCAACAGTTCTGATAATTACCCCAAAACCCTTTGGAGCAATACTTTTAACTAAGCGTTTAAGACGCTCTTTTTCAACTCGACTTTCAATTTTTTGAGAAATAGAAATTCTATTAGAAAAGGGCACTAAAACCAAATAGCGGCCAGCAAATGATATCTCTGAACTAATTCTTGGTCCCTTTGTTGAAATGGGTTCTTTTACAATTTGGACCAATAATATTTGGTTAGGTTTTATGACTTGGTCAATTTTACCGTCTTTATGGATGTCTTTCTCATATGAAAAATTTTTAAGAGAAAAATTATTTTGTTTACCTGTGCTTACACGTTTCATGAATTTCAACAGGGAAGGTAGTTTAGGACCCAAGTCGTGATAATGCAAAAATGCATCTTTTTGATAGCCAACATTTACAAATGCAGCATTGAGTCCAGGTATAGATTTTCTTACTTTGGCTATAAACACATCACCGACAGAAAATTTATTATTATCCTTATCTTTTTGATATTCAATTAGTTTTCCTTCTTTTAATAAGGCAAAATCAACATTGTCAGAATTTGATCGAATAATTAATTCTTTATTCATAATGTTAATTTTAATTTGTACAATTAGTTTTGTACAAATGGATTATACAATAATTCTTTATTTCACCACAATTTATAAAATTGTGGTATGTACTCGTAGTTAATATTACACCACAAGTTTCACAGGATTTTTATCCAGTTAAATCCATATTTTTAGCAAGGTAAAGCTAAAATATACAAATTTGATGTCAATGAACGTTCGATGAAAGCTATAAAAAAGCAGTAAATACTACTTAGCTCAATCGATTTACTTCTTTTTGTGCCTATTTGCACGGCGCCTTTTTTTACGCTTGTGAGTAGCTACCTTGTGTCTTTTACGTTTTTTACCACTGGGCATATAAACTTTGTTTTTTGATTAATTAATTGACTTTAAGCTTATTTTTAACTGCTTCAAGAAATACTTTTGAAGGTTTAAATGCAGGTTTATTGTGAGCAGGTATATTGATTGAAGTATTTTTCAATATATTTCTTCCAATCTTTTTTGCACGAGTTTTAATCACGAAACTACCAAAACCCCTTAAGTAAACATTATTTCCTGATTCTAAAGACCCTTTCACTTCACTCATGAATGATTCTAATATAGCTAAAACATCAGATTTTTCTATTCCTAAATCGTTTGATATATTAGATACTATTTCGGCTTTTGTCATTTTTAATGTTTTATTGCTTAATCTGATGGGTTGCAAATATATGTATTTTAAATTCAATATTTCAAACCAGAATAATTAAAATTTAACTACTTTATAGTTTATTTTTGTAATTATAAAATTAAAATGAATTTTAATTTAAGCTTAACAAAATGGTATTTGTTACATAAAAGAGCCCTCCCCTGGAGAGAATCGAAAAATCCTTATAGAATTTGGTTAAGTGAAATAATTCTTCAACAAACACAAATTAAACAAGGTTTGCCGTATTATTTAAAATTTATTGAAAAATACCCTACCGTGTTTCAACTCGCTGATATGGATGAGGACGAAATTCTTAAAGACTGGCAGGGATTAGGTTATTATTCACGTGCTAGAAACTTACATAAAACAGCACAATATGTTGCAAATGAGTTAAATGGGATTTTTCCTAAAAATTACAAAGACCTTATAAGGCTTAGAGGAGTGGGGGATTACACTGCAAGTGCTATTGCATCTATATGCTATGAGGAACCTGTGGCTGTTTTAGATGGTAATGTTTACAGAGTTTTATCACGCTATTTTGGGATTAATACTCCAATTAATTCTACTAATGGTACAAAAGAATTTAAAAGACTAGCAACAAGTTTACTGCCTAAAAAAAATATTGGTGACTACAACCAAGCTATTATGGAATTTGGAGCTTTGCAGTGTAAACCTAAGTCCCCTGACTGTAAAAATTGTCCAATACCTTCAAATTGTATTGCGCTTTCTACTGGTAATATTCATAAACTTCCCGTAAAGCTAAAAAAAAATAAAGCCCGAAAACGCTATTTAAACTTTTTAGTCTTTCTAAATAAAAATAATGAAACTATCATAGAAAAAAGAACTCAGAAGGGGATTTGGCAACACTTATATCAATTCCCTATGATTGAAACCTCTAAATCAATTAAAATTGAACAATTACTAAACTTAGATTTTAGACAAAAAAAAACTAAAACTTTTGGAAATATTGAATTGTTTAATTCTAAAGATATTATTCATAAATTGTCTCATCAAGAGCTTTACATCAAATTTTGGAAGATTAATACAAACTGTAATGTAGGAAATATGATTAATTTAAAAGATATTCAAAACTATGCTTTTCCAGTAGTAATTGCACAATTTATCAAAGATTTTGTTTACTAATTTACCTTTTTTTAAATATATTTATATTTCACAATTAAAATTAAAATATGTCTGGAACACTTAATAAAGTTATGTTGATTGGTCACCTAGGTGACGAAGTTAAAATACACTACTTCGATGATAAAAATTGTATTGGTCGTTTTCCAATTGCAACAAATGAAACATATACGAATAAACAAACTAATGAAAAAGTTAGTAACACCGAATGGCATAATATTATTGTCCGAAACAAAGCGGCCGAAGTTTGTGAAAAATATCTTAAGAAGGGCGATAGAGTGTACATTGAAGGTCGTATTAAAACACGGAAATGGAGCGATGATAAAGAGCAGGATCGATACACAACAGAAATTATTTGTTCAGATTTCACGTTCTTGACCAATAAAAATGAGAATTTTGAAAAGCTTGAAACAAAGTCTCAAAGTATAAACTCATCTTCAAATGATTCATCAGTTGAAAATCAATATAATGACAACGAACCGAGTGATTTACCTTTTTAATTAAATCACAACTAATTAATTTTTAAAAAAATTTATATTTTTTCAATATATCAATAAAGTAATGTTAGCAGGAATATTAACCCTTGCGGTTTTATTAGTTTTTTCAGCGCTTGTTTCTGGATCTGAGGTAGCTTTATTTTCGCTTAATAAATCGGATTTAAAGGATGTGAATTTAAGGGATTCTAAATCGATTAAAACAATATCAAATCTTCTAAGTACACCAAAAAAACTGCTTGCCACAATTTTAATAGCCAACAACTTTATTAATATTGGTATTGTTCTCTTATTCGCTTCCTTGAGCGAAAATCTTTTAGAGGGCATTGATTTGAAAATTGACATGGGTTTTATAAAAATCAACTTGATCTTTTTTATTGAAGTTTTTTTTGTCACTTTTTTAATACTTTTTATAGGTGAAATTTTACCAAAAGTTTATGCAAATCGTAACAATTTAAAATTTTCAAAATTAATGGCACATCCACTGAAAATAATGGATATTGTTTTTTCTCCAATTAGTGTGCCAATGCAAAATATCACATTATGGATTCATAACCAGACTGGAAAACAAAAATCAAACTTAAACGTAAATTATCTATCTCAAGCACTTGAACTAACCAGTGAAGAAGACACCACAAAAGAAGAACAAAAGATTTTAAAAGGTATTGTTTCATTTGGAAACACTGATACCAAACAGGTGATGTGTCCAAGAATTGATATTTTTGCCCTAGAAGTATCTAAAGATTTCAAATCAATTATTCCAGAAATCATAAAACATGGATACTCAAGAATTCCTGTATACGAATCTGATATTGATTCTGTTTTGGGAATTCTTTATGCGAAAGATTTATTACCACATTTACATAAAAAAAAATTTAATTGGAATAGTCTAATTAGAAATCCATTCTTTGTGCCTGAAAATAAAAAACTTGATGATTTAATGGTAGAATTTCAAGACAAAAAAATTCATTTAGCAATTGTAGTTGACGAATATGGAGGTACATCAGGTGTAATCTCTTTGGAGGATGTGATCGAGGAAATTGTTGGCGACATTAGTGACGAGTTTGATTATAATGACATAGTGTATTCAAAAATTGACGATAAGAATTATGTTTTTGAAGGTAAGACAACATTGAAAGATTTTTACAGAATAATTAAATTAGAAGATGAATCTATTTTTGAGGGAAAAAAAGGAGAAGCTGAAACATTAGCAGGTTTTGTTCTAGAAATTTCAAAAAGTTTTCCAAAAATCAACAACAAATATAAATTTAAAGGATTCACTTTTATTATTGAAAGTATAAATAACAAACGAATTAAACAGATTAAAGTCTGTATAGAAAAATGAATCTTCGTTGTATCTTTTTCATTTTACTTTGCTCAAGTAATGGGTGTCGCGAAGTTTTTGTCCCTAAACCTAGAGCATTTTTGAGTTTAGAATACCCAAAAGCTACTTATCAAAAAATTAATTCTAACATGCCTTTTGGTTTTGAAAAGAACAAATTAGCTACTCTTGAAATTATTAAAAATAATTATGAAACTAAATCCTTTAACTTAAAATATAATCTACTTAACGCAAATTTATATTTGTCCTACCAACCAATTAATAATAATTTGTCAAGTTTTATATCAGAAGTTCAATTTAGAACCAAAACCCATGAAAAAGTTGCAAATGAAGTGTTTGAGCAAAAATTTGAAAATTTTGAAACAAGTGTATTTGGAAATTTATATAAATTAACAGGCCCAGTTGCATCACAATCTCAATTTTATATTACAGATAAAAAAAATCATTTCGTCTCAGGATCTCTATATTTTGAAACTAAACCAAACTACGACTCAATTCTACCAGCAGTAATTTACATTCAAAAAGACATAACACATTTTATTGAAAGCCTGAGATGGAAAAACTAAGATTTTAAATTATTCCAACCTTGAGCTGTCAAAGGAATTTTTTCCTGATTACGAGTTACAAGATGCATACCAGAAGAGATATCTGTCATATGGCCAATTACGGTTAAATTTGGATTTGCTTTAATTTTGGGGTAATCTTCTTGACTAATTGTCATTAATAATTCATAATCTTCTCCACCACTTAAAGCAATTGTTGTACTATCCAAATTAAATTCCTCACAAGTTGAAATTACTTGAGGATCTAAAGGAATTTTTTTTTCATACAAATCACAACCGACATTACTTTTTGTACACAAGTGAATTACTTCAGAAGAAAGACCATCGCTAATATCAATCATAGATGTAGGGGTGACTTTAATATCTTTCAAAATTCTTATTATATCTTTTCTTGCCTCTGGCTTAAGTTGACGTTCTACAATATAGCTGTAAGAATCTAAATCTGGTTGATTATTAGGGTTTACTTTAAAAATCTCTTTTTCACGTTCTAGTACTTTTAGTCCAAGGTATGCTGCACCTATATCTCCAGAAATAACCAACAAATCATTTGGCTTTGCTCCGTCTCGTTTGACAAGATCAATTGGATTTAAAAATCCAATCGCAGTAATTGATATTGTCAATCCACTTAATGAGGAGGTTGTATCTCCACCTACAACATCTACCCCATAGACATTAGCAGCAGTACGAATTCCATCATATAAAGCTTCCATTGCTTCTATTGAGAAACGATTTGATGCAGATATAGAGATCGTTATTTGAGAGGCAGTTCCATTCATAGCATAAATATCAGATAAATTTACTACAACAGCTTTATAGCCTAAATGCTTTAAGGGCATGTAGCTCAAATCAAAATGAATGCCTTCAACTAGTAAATCAGTAGAAACTAGAACTGATTTATTTTTAAAATTTAAAACAGCTGCATCATCCCCTATTCCAAAAATCGTTGTTGGATTTTTTATGGAAAATTTAGAAGTTAAGTGATTTATAAGACCAAATTCTCCAAGATCTGAGATACTTCTTCTAGTTTGATTTTTATCTTCTATCATTATACAAAAGTAAAGTAATTATATAATTTTTATGATTTTATAATTTAAATTAATGTAAATTGACGTCGCCCTTAATTAACTATTAACATACGAATTATCACAAACACATGAAAGCTGTAAATAAAAATACATTAAATATCATATTGTTTATTTCTTTAAGTTTTTTTTTTAATTGTAACAACGAACCTGTTGGTAATACCTATTCTGATATTGATCTCGACGGAATATATGATGCTATTGATAATTGTCCTGAAAATGCTAATTCAGATCAATTAGACTCTGATAACGACGGAGTTGGTGATAACTGCGATAATGTAGATTTCACCTCATTACCTTGCCAAAATGGATTTGCTGGAATTTACCCATGTAATGGATATGACTTAATTGGATATTTATCATTGGAAGAATTAAGTATAGCCCCAGTTGTTGGTAATATTTCTGGTAATGATTCTTGGGGGTGGACAGACCCAGAAAATGGAAAAGAATATGCTTTAGTTGGATTATCGTCTCATGCTGCATTTGTAGATATGAGTGACCCTGATAATTTAGAGCTAATTGGAGTTTTACCAACAGCTACAGTAAACAGCTTATGGCGGGATATTAAGGTCTATCAGAACCATGCATTCATAGTATCAGAAGCATCCGGCCATGGTATGCAGATTTTTGATTTAACCCGTCTAAGAGATGTCAGTAATACACCTGTTGAATTTGAAGTGGATTCACATTTTACTGAATTTGGTAGAGCACATAATATAGTAATTAACGAGGATTCTGGTTATGCATATGTTGTAGGATCTAACGGAAGCCCATTTAATGGTGGACCTATATTTATAAACATCCAAAATCCAACCGAACCAATTTTAGAAGGAGGTTTTGGAGAAGAAGGCTATTCACACGATGCACAAGTTGTTACCTATTATGGACCTGACTCAGACTATACTGGAAAAGAAATACTAATTGGTAGCAATGAAGATAAAGTTGTCATTGCAGATGTAAGTGATAAGTCTAATCCTGTAACAATTTCAAATATTGATTATAGTAATATAAGTTATACACACCAGGGTTGGTTTACTGAAGATCTTAGGTATTTTATAGTTGGTGATGAACTAGATGAGCAATTTATTGGTACCAACACACGTACTCTTATTTTTGATTTTAATGACTTGGATAATCCAAGTTTAAGCTTTGAATACTTTTCAGACAATACATCCATAGACCACAATGGTTACACTGTTGGTAGTAGTTATTTTTTAGCAAGTTATAGAGCTGGAATAAGAGAAATAGATATTAGCAATATAGCAAATCAATCCATGATAGAAATAGGTTATTTTGATACTTATCCGGAAAATGATAACGCTGCTTTTAATGGTGTTTGGAATGTTTACCCTTTTTTTAGCAGTCAAAACATTGTAATTAGTGATATTGAAAAAGGACTTTTTGTCGTTAAGAAAAGTGACTAAACTTTAACTCAAAGTCATATGCAAAATATAAAATATTTTTACTTTGCTTATTTATGTATTTTCTTAAGTTGTGGATCGGATAATAATGCGGCAAACAATATTACTAATCAAAACACTGAAATTCAAAAAATATTTACATTAGGTGGAACAAAAAACGAGAGTGGTCAATCTGTAGTGAAAACTCCAGATGGAGGTTATGCTGTTTTGGGTTACACCCAAAGCATGGATTTAGATGTTTTAAACAAATCTAATAACTCATATGACTATTGGTTGATTAAATTTGATGCGTTTGGAAATCAGCAGTGGCAAAAAGTTTATGGTGGGTCTGATGATGACCGAGGTCAGGAAATAATTAATACCAGTGACGGAGGTTATGCAATTATTGGAAGTAGTAAAAGCCAAGATGGAGATGTTTCGTTAAATTCTGGTTTTAATGATTTTTGGGTGTTGAAAATCTCTAATTCTGGAAATCTTATTTGGGAAAAATCATTTGGTTATTCTGGATCTGATAATGGCTTTTCAATTATACAAACCCAGGATAATGGATACCTTATTACTGGAGTTATAGATGTTACCTCTTCAGATGGACAGGGAAATAATAGATTAAATATTAATAGACATGCTGGTGGAGATTATTGGGTAATTAAAATTAACTCAGTAGGAAATTTACAGTGGAGTCGTTATTTTGGAGGATCTTTCACGGATACTTCTTATGCATTATCTGAAACACAAACTGGGAATTTTATAATTGTAGGCTCCTCCGATAGTGACGATATTGATATAAATAACAATAAAGGATCATACGATTTTTGGGTTTTAAAAATCTCCAGTTCTGGTGAACTTATTTGGGAGAAATCATTTGGGGGTAGTGAGATTGACGAGGCTAGAGATATTACAATTACTGAAAATGGTGATTTTTTAATAGTTGGAGATAGCAGAAGTGTTGATACAGATATTTTATACAATAATGGTGCAGCAGATATATGGATTATTAAAATTAATGCCGATGGGCAACTAATTTGGGAAAAGACCTATGGTGGAACTAGCTTTGATGGAGTACAGTCGATTCAAAAAACTCTGAATAATTATTATATTGTGGCCGGAAATTCCCGTAGTTCTGATGTCAATTTAGAAAATAATAACGGCCAAAACGATGCTTGGTTTTTTAAAATTGATTCCCAAGGGGTACTTAAATGGCAAAACTCTGTTGGTGGAAGTGATATTGATCTACTTATGGATATTGTTGAGCTCGAAAATGGTACAATCATTGCTGTAGGAAATTCTAATAGTAATGATTTAGATATCTCAGAAAATAAAGGATTTACAGACCTTTTGATAATTGAAGCAATACCATGAAACTAAAATTCATAATTACAACGATTATATTAACCTTTGTTGCATTTGCGTGTGAACGTGAAACTGCCAACAATCACTCTGTCAATTTGAAAATAATATTCTCACATAAATGGAATCAAACAATTGTAAATAATGATGATTTTAATAATATCCAATTTACAAATGCTTTTGGAAATGAATTAAGTATAGAACGATTACGTTATTTAGTTTCTGATATTAAATTAACCAAAAATAATGGTGAAACAATCTTAATTAACAATTACAGTTTATTAAATTTAGAAGACAATAACACATTAAGTATTTCCTCAGATCAAAACCTTATTACTGGTTCATATGATAATATTTCATTCGTTTTAGGATTCAAAAACGAATATAATATAGATGGTGCTTATCCCGATTTAAACTCTGCTTCATGGAATATACCTCCAATGCTTGGAGGTGGATATCATTTTATGCAACTAGATGGTAAATACATAAATAATGATGGAAATGAAGCAAGTTATAATTACCATCTGATCAGGGCAGCAGATAATCCTGGTCCCAATCCAACTTTCCCTCAAGATACTTTTATAGAAATAAGCTTAGGCCCCATCTCTATTTTAGAAAGTGGTGAAGTTTTTATTTCAATGAATATTGCAAATTGGTTTGATGATCCCAACCTTTGGGATTTGAATCTTTATAATCAAATGTTAATGCCAAATAGTATGGCTCAAATTATGATGTATGAAAACGGTCAAAATATTTTTAATATAGAATCTATTGAGTAAAATTTCTATATATATTATATTTTTTTCTATTTTTTTTATTTCGTGTTCAAAAGGAATACAAAATAACACAACTGAATACACACCAGTTCCTATAAATTTAGAAATATCAGAAGTGTTCCAAGAAAGTGTATTACCTCCGGTAATTCCAGCAAATAACCCCTTAACTCAAGAAGGTATTGCTTTGGGGAGAAAATTATTTTTTGACAAAATACTATCGGCAAACAATACTCAAGCTTGTGCTGATTGCCACAAACCTGAACTAGCATTTACCGATGGAAGACAATATAGTATTGGAATTGATGGAATAGAAGGAACAAGGAATTCTATGCCAATATTTAACCTGGCTTGGAATTACGACGAACATTTTTTTTGGGATGGTCGTGAATTTAGTTTAGAACGGCAAACATTTGATCCAATAATAAGTCCAATCGAAATGCACAATGATCTAGGGAATGTTGTTGAGGAATTACAACAAGACAACGACTATCCAATTCTTTTTGAACAAGCGTTTGGCACTTCAACGATAGATTCAGTTCTGCTAAGCAAGGCCATAGCCCAATTTGAACGGACTATTATTTCAGATAATTCAAAATTTGACCAATATCTTCTAGGTCAAAGTTCATTAAGTCCTGAGGAACAAGAGGGATTCAATATTTTTATGGATGAAGAACGTGGTGATTGTTTTCATTGTCACGGTAGTCAAAACAATCCACTGTGGACAGACAATAAATTCCATAATAATGGTCTAGATGCAGCTCCAACAGATCTGGGGTTAGCAGTTTTTAGTGGTGACCCTAATGATAATGGAAAATTCAGAACTCCCTCTTTGAGAAACTTAGCTTTTACATCTCCTTACATGCACGATGGTCGATTCACAACTATTGATGCTGTTATTGATCATTACAGCGAAGGATTACAAGACTCACCGACAATAGATCCATTGATGAAGAAAGTAGATGAGGGCGGAGTTCAACTCACAGAAATTGAAAAAATAAATCTTAAAGCATTTCTACTATCACTTACTGATTTTGAATTTATTAGCAATCCTAATTACTCACAACCTTAAGTATTGACAAATTTTGTTGTGTTAATAAAATGTTGTGAAATAGTAACTTTTGAGGTTATGTTGTATATTTGTAGGATAATAAAAAAGTCTTTTTATTTCATGAGTTATGATTAAAGTTAGTGATACTGCAAAATTAAAAATTAATTTGTTGATGCAAGATGATGGATTTAATCCTAAAACAGATTTTGTTCGTGTCGGAGTCAAAAGTGGTGGTTGTTCTGGATTATCCTATGACTTAAAATTTGATAAAACCAAAAATGAAGGTGATAAAGTATTTGAAAGTAATGAGATTAAAATTATTGTAGACACAAAAAGCTTTCTATATCTTATTGGCACTACTTTAGAATATTCTGGAGGCTTAAATGGAACAGGTTTTGTATTCAACAATCCCAATGCGAATCGCACATGTGGCTGTGGAGAATCATTTTCACTTTAAAATTTAAATAAGTATGAGCAAATATACCGAAGACGATTTAAGAGAAGAGATGAAAACCAAACAATATGAATATGGTTTCTACTCCGACATAGATTCTGAAACTTTCCCAATAGGTTTAGATGAATCTATTGTTCGTGCAATCTCCAAAAAGAAAAATGAGCCTGAATGGATGACTGAATGGAGATTAGATGCTTTTAGAATTTGGCAAAAAATGGATGAACCCAACTGGGCCAATGTTAGTTATGAAAAACCTGACTTTCAGGCCATATCATACTACTCTGCGCCTAGTGGAAAAGCTAAATATGACTCTTTAGAAGATGTAGATCCAGAGCTTCTGGCTACTTTTGATAAACTTGGTATTTCTTTAGATGAACAAAAAAAATTAGCTGGCGTGGCAATGGATATTGTTGTCGATTCTGTTTCAGTAGCAACAACCTTCAGAAAAACATTACTAGAAAAGGGAATCATTTTTATGAGCATTTCAGAAGCCATAAAAGAACATCCTAATTTGGTTAGAAAATATATTGGTAAAGTAATTCCTAAGACCGATAATTACTATGCAGCACTTAACAGTGCAGTTTTCAGTGATGGAAGTTTTTGCTATATACCTAAAGGAGTTAGGTGTCCTATGGAATTGTCCACTTATTTTAGGATTAATCAAGCTGGTACTGGGCAGTTTGAACGGACATTAGTCATCGCCGACTCTGGAAGTTATGTAAGTTACCTTGAAGGTTGCACAGCACCTAGTAGAGATGAAAATCAATTACATGCAGCAGTTGTAGAACTTATTGCACTAGATGACGCTGAAATTAAATACTCAACAGTACAAAACTGGTACCCTGGGAATACTGAGGGAAAAGGCGGGGTATATAATTTTGTCACAAAAAGAGGGCTTTGTGAAAGAAACTCTAAAATTTCTTGGACGCAAGTTGAAACTGGAAGTGCTGTAACATGGAAATATCCTTCATGTATTCTTAAGGGAGATAATTCTGTAGGAGAATTTTATTCAATTGCGGTTACTAATAATTATCAGCAAGCTGATACTGGTACAAAAATGATTCATTTAGGGAAAAATACAAAATCTACGATTATCAGTAAGGGAATATCAGCAGGAAAATCACAAAATAGTTATAGAGGACTCGTTCATGTCAGCCCAAGGGCCGAAAATGCTAGAAATTTCTCACAATGTGATAGCTTACTCATGGGAAATGAATGTGGAGCACACACATTCCCTTACATTGAAGCTAAAAATAAAACTGCTCAAATTGAACATGAAGCAACGACTAGCAAAATTGGAGAAGATCAAATTTTTTATTGTAACCAAAGAGGTATTGAGACAGAAAAAGCGATTGCTCTGATTGTAAATGGATTTAGTAAAGATGTATTAAATAAGCTGCCAATGGAATTTGCTGTTGAAGCACAAAAATTATTAGAAATTAGCTTAGAGGGCTCAGTTGGTTAAATTATTTAAAATGAAAAAAATTGTATTGTATTTATTAATAGCTTTAAGCTTTGCTTGCAAAAAAAGAATTGAAGATTTTAGTGTAATTGAAGGAAATTATATATTTTTTGACGATGCAGCGGTATTACAAACATCGAACGAAATTTATGGCGTCTACTTAAATAATAAAACTTTTGATTTAAATGAAAAATTAAAAAAATTGAATTTAGAACAATCGGATGAAATTATAACAAAGCTTAAAGGAATTATTTCCACAGAAAAACATGAAAAAATTCTTTGGGAAAAGAAAATTGAAATTATTGAAATTATTGAAATTAGCACAAAAAAACAAAGAAACAAAACACTAATATTAGGCGAAGAATAATATGTTAAAAATAAGTAATCTGCACGCTCGTATGGGCGAAAATTCAATTTTGAAAGGAATTAACCTAGAAATTAATCCTGGAGAAATTCATGCCATAATGGGGCCTAACGGATCAGGAAAAAGTACACTTGCTTCTGTTATTGCTGGAAAAGAAGACTATGAGGTTAGACAAGGACAAATAATTTTTGACAATGAAGATATCTCTGATTTAAGTGCTGATGAACGGGCGCACAAAGGGGTGTTTTTATCATTTCAGTACCCAGTAGAAATTCCAGGGGTGACTGTTACTAATTTTATAAAAACTGCACTCAATGAAATGCGTAAAGCCAGAGGAGAAAAAGATATGCCTGCTAATATTATGTTGAAACTAATTCGTGAAAAATCAGAAATGCTAGAAATTGATAGGAAATTCTTATCACGTTCTTTGAACGAAGGATTTTCAGGGGGTGAGAAAAAAAGAAATGAAATATTTCAAATGGCTATGCTAGAACCTAAATTAGCTATTTTAGACGAGACTGATTCAGGATTAGACATTGATGCGCTAAAAGTTGTCGCTAATGGAGTTAACAAACTAAAAAGTAATATAAACTCAACCCTTATTATTACGCATTACCAACGCCTCTTAAGTTATATTATTCCTGATTTTGTTCACGTTTTATACGACGGTAAGATTGTAAAGTCGGGAGGAAAAGAGTTAGCTTTTGAACTTGAGAAAAAAGGCTACGATTGGATAAAAAATGAAGCTTATTAAAATACCTAAATTAATTATTTTATGGAACTCAAAGAAAAGCTCTTATCTTCTTTCATTGCCTTTGAAAATGATAATTCAATAGGGAATACTTTTGTCAATGAACTACGTGGCGAGGCTATTAAAAATTTTGAAACTTCAGGGTTCCCCTCTAAAGCAAACGAATCTTGGAAATATACATCCTTAAAAAAAGTATTAAATGAAAACTTTAGCCTATTTCCAGAAAGTAATCATACTGTAGAATTTAAGGACGTGCAACCTTACTTTATTCATGATATTGATACTTACAAAATTGTATTGATTGATGGTAAATATGCCTCTCACTTATCACAAACTACTCATGAGGATATCGATGTTTGCTTAATGTCTGCAGCCCTGACACAGTCTAAATATAAACCTGTAATTGAAAATTATTTTAATAAAATAACTTCAAAGAATGGATTAAATTCACTAAATACTGCTTTTTGTAACGAAGGTGCATTCATTCATATCAAAAAAAATAAAATATCTAAAAGACCTATACAAATCATACACTTTTCTACTGGAAAAGAGCCTGCATTACTTCTTCAACCTAGAAACTTAATAATTGTTGACGAAAATGCGCAAGTTCAAATAATCGAGCGTCATCAAAGTTTGACAGAAAACCCAACACTAACCAACAGTGTCTCAGAAATTTTTGTTGGTAAAAGAGCGGTAGTTGATTATTACAAGATTCAAAATGACAAAAAGAAAGCTTCATTAATTGATAATACTTTTATAAATCAGAATCAACATAGTAATGTTTCTGTCCACACCTTCAGTTTAGGAGGAAAACTAATTCGAAACAACTTAAACTTTTATCAAAAAGGAGAACACATTGAGTCTATACTAAAAGGGATTACAATCATTAGCCATAAACAACATGTTGACCATAATACACTTGTACACCACATAGAACCTAATTGTGAGAGCCACCAAGACTACAAAGGAATCTTCAGTGATAGTTCCGTTGGAGTCTTTAACGGAAAAGTAGTAGTTGAAAAAGACGCACAAAAAACAAATGCTTTTCAAGCAAATAATAATCTACTTGTAGATAATAAAGCAACAATTAATACTAAACCACAACTTGAAATTTTTGCAGATGATGTTAAATGTTCACATGGCTGTACAATAGGCCAACTGGACAAAAATGTGATGTTTTATTTAAAATCTAGAGGTATCCCAGAAAAAGAAGCCAGAGCATTGCTGATGTATGCATTTGCTAATAACGTACTAGAAAGTGTGAAAATTCCTCAACTTAAAAAAAGTATAAATAAACTGATTGCCAAAAAACTTTCTGTTAATATTGGATTTGATTTATAATGAAAAATAACACATTTAACGTCCATGAAATTCGTAAAGACTTTCCAATATTAAATCGAAAAATAAATGGAAAACAATTAATATATTTTGATAACGCTGCTACAACTCAAAAACCACTTCAAGTCATTCATGCTATTTCGGATTATTACAGTAATTACAATGCTAATATTCATCGTGGAATTCATCAACTAAGTCAAGAAGCTACCGATAAATACGAGGAGGCAAGAAAAATAATACAATCACATTTTAATGCTAAACATAGCCATGAAATTATCATAACTCCCGGGGCTACTCACAGCATCAATCTAGTAGCTCACGGATTTAGAGCACTTTTAAAAAAAGATGATATTGTTTTAGTCTCAGAAATGGAACACCATAGCAACATTGTACCATGGCAAATGTTGTGTAAAAAAACCTCAGCCTCACTAAAGGTTATTCCAATGACAAATGATGGTGAGTTAGATATGAATTCATTTGAATCTTTATTGAAGCTAAACCCAAAGTTGGTATTTGTAAACCATGTTTCAAATTCGCTTGGAACAATTAACCCAATAAAAAATATCATAAGAAAAGCACATGAAGTAGATGCCGCAGTTCTAATTGACGGAGCCCAAGCCTGCTCTCATATTAAAACAGATGTTCAGAGCCTAGGTGCTGATTTTTATGTAACCTCAGCTCACAAAATGTGTGGTCCAACAGGTGTTGGTATGTTGTACGCTAAAGAAGTATGGCTTGATCAATTACCACCATATCAAGGCGGAGGAGAGATGATTGATGAAGTTACATTTGATAACACGACCTATGCAGATTTACCACATAAATTTGAGGCTGGAACTCCAAATGTTAGTGGTGGAATTGCTTTTGGAGCAGCTATTGACTACTTGAACTCAATTGGATTTGATAAAATTATAGAGCATGAAAACAAGCTTTTAGAATATGCTACTAAAAGATTATTAGATATTGAAGGATTGAAAATATATGGGACATCTAAATCAAAAACATCAGTTATTTCATTTAATATTGATGGAGTTCATGCTTACGATTTAGGAACTATAATTGATAAACTTGGCATTGCCGTTCGTACAGGACAACATTGTACACAACCAATTATGGACTTTTTTGGTATTGACGGAACAGCAAGGGTTTCTTTTGCTTTTTACAATACTATTGAAGAAATTGATCAATTAATTTTTGCTTTAAAAAAAGCTAAATTAATGCTTAAATAATTTATTTTTTATGAAATTATTTCTTTGCCTTTTGTACATAACAACAATAAACTTTCAATGTGCCTCAAATAAAGAGGTCAAAAAAAATTATTTTAATAATGAGAAAAATACTGTGATCAAATATAAAAATCACACTAGAGGATATTACAAAGAATATATTTTTACTAAAAAAAGAATTAAAATATATCTTAATTATCAGAAAACTCAATTTCTAGAGAAAGATATAACCCCAGAAATTTGGGAAAAATGTATAGATTTAGTAGCTAATTTAAACTTGGATGAATTTAAAAAATTAAAATCTCCATCAAACATACGTCAAACAGATGGTGTCCAGCACGGAGAATTATCTTTAGAAATCAAAGATAAAAACTTTAAACACACCTGTTATTTTGATCACGGTAATCCGCCAGCCCAGCTTAAAGATTTAGTTAATTACTTATTAAGCATAAGTGATATGGATTCTAAAAAAAATAAATTATGATTAGTATTTTTATATTATGAGTATCAGTGTTATACAAAAAGATATTGTGAACGAATTTTCAATTTTTGAAGACTGGATAGAACGTTACGAATACATGATTGAACTTGGGAAATCACTTCCTATTATTGAAAACAAATTTAAAACTAAAGAAAATATAATTAAAGGATGTCAAAGTAAAGTTTGGCTTCATGCACAGCTTAAGGATGAAAAAATTGTCTTTTCTGCCGACAGTGATGCCATTATAACCAAAGGAATAATTGCAATTTTAATTCGTGTATTTTCAAATCAAACTCCAAAAGAAATTTTAAAAGCTGATAATAAATTTATTGATGCTATAGGCTTAAAAGAACATTTATCTCCAACTAGGGCAAACGGACTTTTAAGTATGATTAAACAAATAAAAATGTATGCAATTGCATTCCAAACAAAGCAAAATCATGAGTGAACCAAATATAGATGTAAATGTTTTAGGTGAAAAAATAGTTAACGTTTTAAAGACTATTTTTGACCCTGAAATCCCAGTGGATATTTATGAACTAGGTCTGATCTATGATGTGTTTGTAAATGAAGATTATGAAGTAAAAATATTGATGACGTTAACTACTCCTAATTGTCCTGTTGCAGAGACATTACCTTTAGAAGTTGAAGAAAAAGTTAAAACCATAGCAGGGGTCAAAAATGCAGTTGTTGAAATAACATTTGATCCCCCTTGGTCCCAAGATATAATGAGTGATGAGGCAAAGCTAGAACTAGGAATGTTATAAGATGTCAAAGGAAATTGTTAATCGTGTTGCTAAAAGTAAATTAATTACAATTGATTTAGAAGACTATTACCCAACTGGAAATCGTATTCAATTAGACATAAAAGGTTGGCTTTTTCAAGATTTAGTCTTAAAGGAAAAGGGTTTTAGAGAAAGTCTTAAAACTCACAATTGGAAACAATATAAAGATTCTCATGTAGCATTGTTCTGTAGTACAAATGCAATCATTCCAACTTGGGCTTACATGCTAATTCAAACTTACCTTAATGAAACTGCAAAAACAGTAACAATTGGAACAATCGAAACTATTGAGACAGTCCTTTATACGAAAATAATTGATGCGCTTGATTTGAATTTTTGTAACGAAAAACCAGTAATTATTAAAGGCTGTTCAGAGAAAAAAGTTCCAGAAATCGCATACGTTTTATTGATAAATAAACTCCAACCAATTGTCAAATCTATAATGTATGGTGAAGCATGTTCTTCAGTTCCTCTATATAAGAAAAAAAAGAATTGATAAATCTTATTCCTCTAAATCGGGGTATAAAAAATGGTTATAAGGAAATCTTTGGGTATGAATTTTTCGAACTTCATTATAAATAACTTTTCTGAAATCTTCTAAATTTTCTTTATTTATAGCAGAAATGAATAGTGATTTTTTACCAAGTTTAGACATCCACGTTTCTCTCCATTCTTTAATTGAATAATGTATTTTTCCTCTTAATATTGTTAAATCTGATTCATCAAAAGGCTCTGGGGCGTAGGCATCAATTTTATTAAAAACCATTAATGTAGGTTTGTTTATTGCTTGGATATCTTCTAATATTTTATTAACAGAAATAATATGCTCTTCAAAACTAGGGTGTGAGATATCAACTATATGTAATAATAAATCTGACTCACGTACCTCATCTAAGGTGCTTTTGAAAGAGTCTACTAATTGAGTAGGAAGTTTACGAATAAATCCAACTGTATCACTCATCAAAAATGGCAAATTTTTAATTACTACTTTTCTAACAGTAGTATCCAAAGTAGCAAATAATTTATCTTCAGCAAAAACTTCAGATTTGCTAATAACATTCATTAATGTAGATTTACCAACGTTGGTATAACCAACTAAAGCAACTCTCACTAAAGCTCCTCTGTTTCCTCTTTGAACAGACATTTGCCTATCAATTTTATTGATTTTAGTTTTCAATAACGCTATTTTTTCTCTTACAATACGCCTGTCTGTTTCAATTTCAGTCTCTCCAGGACCACGCATGCCAATACCTCCTTTTTGGCGCTCTAGGTGAGTCCACATTCCCTTTAATCTTGGTAATAGATATTGACATTGTGCCAACTCAACTTGAGTTCGAGCATAACTTGTCTTGGCACGTTGAGCAAAAATATCCAAAATTAAATTTGTTCGATCTAAAACTTTGCAGTTTAGAAGTTTACTAATATTTTTTTCTTGTGCGGCAGATAACTCATCATCAAAAATTGCAGTTCTTATATTAAATTCTTTAATGTATTCTTGGAGTTCATTAATTTTACCTGATCCAATAAAAGTTTTCGGATTTGGCATGTCAATTTTTTGTGTGAAACGTTTAATTACATTTCCACCAGCTGTAAAAGTTAAAAATTCTAATTCATCTAAATATTCTTTTGATTGAATATCATTTTGAGATTTAGTAATGATTCCTACAAGAACAGCTTTTTCTAAATTTAAATCTTTTTTTTCTATCATTCCATTTGCAAAATTACATATTAAAACATACCCATTTTGAATTATCCTTAAAGTATAACACTAATTAGGTGTATTTCATCGAATAAATCAGTATTTCATCAATTTATTTGTTGGTCCATATGTATACTGTTAGGATTTTGTTAAATTCAACCTTCAAATTAACCAATTTATAAAATGAAAAATATTACTTCCGCACTTGTGTGCTTACTTTTCTCAGTTTACTCATTTGGACAGTGTGATTATTCCCTTAGAATGCTTGATTCTTGGGGTGATGGTTGGAATGGAAATACTATTGACGTCCTTGTTGATGGTGTTCCTGTTTTGGATGATGTAGGTATGGCAACAGGATCAGAAGAAATTGTCGTATTCCAAGTTTCAACAGGATCAGACATAACAACTCTATGGAATGGAGGTGGTTCATGGGCAACTGAAGTTAGCTACGAAATTTTAGATAATGATGGAAATGTATCCGGAACAGGAAATTCCACTATTAGTATCGAAACTGGTCAGTGTATTGGAGTATGTCCAATTATTGAATGTAGCTATGCTCTTCAAATGCTTGATTCATGGGGCGATGGTTGGAATGGAAATACTATTGATGTTCTTGTTGATGGTATCGTAGTATTAGACGACATAACATTACCTACTGGATCTGAAGGATCGCAAGCTTTTACAGTTGCAGACGGTTCAGATGTTACTACAATTTGGAATGGCGGTGGTAGTTGGGCTAATGAGATAACTTATAATATTCTTGACACAGATGGAGCTATTGCAGGTTCAGGAGATTCAACTGTTAGTATAGAAACTGGTACTATAACAGCAGTTTGTCCAACTTGTCCTGCTCCAATGGACTTAGTCGTAAGTGATATTTCCCAAATTGGTGCTTTAATATCATGGGCTTCAGGTGCTGAAGCAATTGGTTGGGAATATGAACTTGTTATTTCTGGTGAAACCCCAACTGAGGTTGGCATACCAATTACAGAAAATCCATTTTCAATTATTGGATGTTACGCAAATACTAGTTATGATTTTTACATAAGAAGCGATTGTGGTGGTACTTCTAGCTCATGGACATCTGTGAGTTTTACTACACTTTGTGATGCCATATCAACAATTCCATTTTTTGAAGGTTTCAATACAGATTCAACAACACAAAACTGTTGGACAGTTTTAAACGAAAATGCTGATATTGATCAGTGGGATATGGATTATAGCTTTAACACATTTGAAGGAGATGAAGTTGCTATGATTTACACTGACTTTAATTTTGGTGCTAATGACGATTGGTTAATATCTCCTGGTTTAGTTCTCTCTGGAAATGAAAGACTTAGATACCAAATGAGAGTTCAATCAAGTTTTGAACCAAACGATTTTGAGGTTTTATTGTCAACAAATGGCATTAATCCTTCAGACTTCACAAATGTGTTAGTTACGCTTGCTGAATACGACAATGTAGAATACACTGAATATACGGTTGACTTATCTAATTATTCTGGCACCTCGTACATAGCATTTCACGTTCCAGCGGATGGATTAGATGGGTGGAGAATTTATATAGACAATTTCATTGTAGAAACAATACCATCTTGTGTTGCCCCAATTGATTTAGATGCTACAGCTACTTCATTTACTGAAGCAACTTTAAATTGGACTGGAAATGAGAGTGCTCAAAGTTATGAAGTTGTAGTTCAAGAACCTGGGTCGGGTTTTCCAACTAACCCTGGAACTATTTTAACAGACACAACTTTACCCTTATATGATTTAACTCCAAATACGTCTTATGAATTCTATGTCCGTGCTGATTGTGGAGAACAAGACGGCTTAAGTATTTGGGCAGGTCCTTTTGAATTCTACATGGGTTACTGTGAATCAGTACCTTCAAGTAATGATGGACAGGGAATTACTCAAGTAGTATTTAACTCAACAACTTTCCCATCTGCAGGTGATGTGACTTACGAGGACTTTACCAATCCCATTGTTGATGTTAGTCAGGGTGTTATTGCTGAACTATTAATCACTTTTGCCACTGGATGGACATATGATACAAATGTTTGGATAGACTTTAATAACGACTTAGTATTTGATAATGATACCGAACTGTTTTTTGATGGTATGTCTTTAGTTAATAATCCAACTACCTTAGATGCCTCTTTCTTGGTTCCCTCTGATATACCTCTTGGTATTTATAACATGCGAATTGGAACTGCAGACTCAGGCCAAGCTAACCCAAACCCTTGCTACAATGGGTCATGGGGTGTGACTATTGATATGACAGTGAATGTTACTGAGGCTCCCTCCTGTATTCCTCCCAACGGACTTATTGCTGAGAATATCACAGGAACAACTGCAGATTTAAGTTGGAATGGAGATGATAGTAATGTTTCATGGGAATATGTTCTTCAAGTTAGTGGTGAGGCACCCCCTACTGAATCTGGTATGAGCACTGATGTTACAAACATTCAAGCTACTGAGTTAGATTATTCAACATCTTATGATTTATATGTAATGGCAATATGTGGAACAGACTTAGGGGATAGTGCCTGGGTAGGACCTCTAACTTTCACTACTACAATACAAACATTTTATGATATTGATTGTGAATCCGGTCTTCCTGTAAATGTAAATTATTGTTATGATAATAATGATACAACTGCATGGACGTTTAATTCTTCAAATGACTTCCCATTAGAAATTATTTTTAATTCAGGGACTATTGAAGCAATATGGGACGACATAACAATATATGACGGTACGGACAATACCGGTAATGTATTATTTAACAATAACACATCCCAATCCAATATTAATGATCTTACAGGATTAGTAGTGGAGTCGACATCAACATCAATTTATGTAGAGGTAAATTCTGATGGCTTCGGCAGTTGTCAATCATCAACAACATACATTCCGTGGGACTTTAATGTTTCATGTAAAACTTGTATTACCCAATCCGTTGACTTCGCTATTGTTGGAAGTTGTGAACCAATTCAAGAATTTTACGTTGAAGCCAATGTTACAGATATGGGGGATGCCCTTAGTATTAATCTTAGTGATAATCATGGGAGTGCTGCTCAATCAATTAGTTCTACTGGTACAGTTTCCTTTGGACCATATCCTGCTAACGAGCAAGTTGTAATAACTACAGTAAATAACGATGATGCAAGTTGTTCTGTTGAAAGTAGTTCACTTACATTTTTATGTCCACCTCCGCCTAATGAATGCTCAATTATATACGCAGGTGAAGACACAACTTTTTGTAGTGATAACAACCCAGGAACAGTTTTAAGCGCTTCATATCATATTTTTGGCCAAGACACTACATCTTATGATGTAACCTTGCAAGATAACTGTCCAACTCCTGCACTTGAAGGTGGAATTCCTATTGGATTAGATATTGACGACCGTTGGTCAGAAGTAATTGATATAGGTTTTGAGTTCTGTTTCTTTGGTGATACTTATAGCCAAATTCTAATTGGATCAAACGGAGTATTATCCTTTGATCTTGCAAATGCCTCAGGCTATAACGGTTGGTCATTAGATGCTGGAGATACTATTCCAAACTCAACAAATACAACTTTATCTGATGCCAATATATTTGGAGTAGCTCATGACATTGATCCTTCTGTTTGTGGTACTCAAAATTATGTTGTCCTCGGAACTGCTCCTGCAAGGCAATTTGTAGTTAATTATGTTGACATATGTCATTTTGGATTTAGTTGCAATGAAAATACCACAACTACACAAATTATTTTATATGAATCTTCTAACACAATTGACATTAACATTATAGACAAGCCCGTCTGTGAAGACTGGAATGATGGTTTAGCTGCAGTTGGTGTACAGAATATGGATGGCACTATTGGATTTGCTCCACCAGAGAGAAATACAGGCGTTTGGGAGACTTCAAACGAGTTCTGGAGATTTACTCCATCTGTAGGTGATGAAAATTATTTGTTCGAATGGTATGACGGTGAAACGGTAGTTGGAACAGATGATACTATCACTGTATACCCCGAAGAGACAACAACTTATACTGCTGCAATTACTTACAACCTCTGTAATGGTGATACAGCTACAGTTACAGATACCGTTTTAGTTGAAATAACACCAACCCCTATACCTGTAGCAGTAGAAGATGAAATTTTTATATGTGATGGTACTGATCAGGTGACATTAGAAGTCAATGTTGACCCATCACAGCAAGTCCCTGATGCAGTTGTATATTATTGGACTTATAATAATGTTGATATTGTAGCAGGCCTCTCAGAAAGTGAAGGTGGAAATAGTATTACACTAGGTGGTGAGAACCCCGAACATGTACTATTATTAGGAGACTACACTGTAACTGCATTTAATACAGAATCTGGGTGTTTTTCTGATACAGTCATATCAGTTATTCAAGGATTCACACCTGTTCTAGAAGATGACACCTCTTTTACTAAATGTGCTAATGGTGATGTTGAACTTAGTGTAAACATTACAAATGATCCGAATTTAACTAATGATTACATTTACAGCTGGGTTATTAATGGTGAAGAAGTTGGAAATGAATCTATATTTGTTCATACTGAAGATTTATCAGATGGACCTGTTCAGGTTGTCGTATCGGATATGATTTCAATGTGCAGCTCAGAGACGATTGTAATGGTAGATTACTACATGAACCAAAATTGTCGCGATATTCCTCAAGGAATTTCTCCAAACGGTGATGGATTTAATGATTGTTTAGTATTAGACCATTTAGAAGCTGAAGAAGATATTGTTAAAGCTGAAATTTATAATAGATATGGAGTTAAAGTTTTCGAACTTAATGACTATGTAGATCACTGGTGTGGTCAAGATGCAAGTGATGGAAATGATTCTGGAAAATTATTACCTGTAGGAACCTATTTCTATGTCATTCAATTTGCTTCTGAACGTGAACCAATCATCAGCTGGATTTACCTTAATTACTAACCAATACAACTAATTTAGAAAACAATGAAAAAATTAATATTTATATTTTTTGCTGTTATAATTGCGAAACAAGTTTCCGCTCAACAGGATCCGCAATACACGCAATACATGTATAACATGAACATTATAAATCCTGCTTACGCTGGGATTTCTGAAGGGCTTTCTGTTGGTGCATTATACCGTAGTCAATGGGTTGGTTTAGATGGTGGACCTGAAACTTTTACTTTTAACATTCATTCACCAGTTGGAAAACAACTTGCGTTAGGTTTGTCTGTTATTTCAGACGAAATTGGTCCTGTCAAAGAGACAAATGCTTATGTTGATGTTTCTTACACAATTCCAATGGGTATGGAAACCAGATTGGCTTTTGGTGTTAAAGGTGGATTTACTTTCCATGATATTGCAATTTCAGAAAGTCAAATTACATTAGTTGACGATGGAGACCCATTTTTTGCAAATGCAATTAATGAAACTACTCCAAACATAGGTGCTGGTATTTATTTCTATAAACCAAACAAATATTATATCTCGGTTTCAGTGCCTAATATCCTGAACGGTGTCCATTTAGATTCCAACGGGACTAAAATCGGATCAGAATCGGAGCATTTATTTGCAGCTGCAGGTTATGTGTTTGATTTATCTGAAAACTTTAAATTAAAACCACACGCATTACTCAAATCTGCTTTTGATGCACCCATAAGTTATGATATTAATGCAAACTTATTTATGTATGATTTTGTAGAATTGGGAGTTGGTTACAGGCTTGATGACTCTTTCAGTGGAATGGTTAATTTTCAAGTTATGGACAACCTAAGAATTGGATATGCATACGATGCAATTCGTTCAGACTTAGACATTGTAACAAATTCGTCACATGAAGTTTTTATCAATTTTGATTTCAACTTTTCGTCCAAGGTTTCTAGATCACCACGTTATTTCTAAATTTAAGCTAAGTATATTATCATGAAAAAATATAGTTCAATTTTAATTATCATATTAGCCACTGGCTTATTTGCTAATGCGCAATCGAGTTCTACAAAAAGAGCTGATAAATTATTCTCTAAATTTAAATTTGTAGATGCTGCAACATCGTATGAAAAATTAATAACAAAAGGAGAGGGTGATGAATACATTTACTCACAACTTGCAGAATGCTATTACAACGTGTTTAATTCTAAAGACGCTGAGAAATGGTATGCTAGGGCACTTGAAACATCTGAAGTTCCTGAGACTATTTACAAGTATTCTCAAATGTTAAAAGCTAATGGAAAATATGAAGCCTCAAACATCCAAATGGCTAAATTTGCTTCAATGCGTCCTGCAGATCACAGATCAATTGCTTTTGTTGAAAATCCAAATTATCTACCTAAAATCCTTGAAAAAGGGAAAAAATTTAATGTTCAAGAATTAGAAATTAATTCTGAATACTCTGATTTTGGGGGCACCTTAAAAGATGGTCAGTTATATATTTCAAGCTCAAGGAATGAAAGCGGAAAAAAATATGGTTGGAATGAGGAGCCATTTCTAGATGTGTTCTCATCAACTAAAAATAATGATGGTTCATTCTTAACCCCAGTTGCTGTTGAATCTATAAATACAAAATATCACGAAGGAGTCGTTTCTTTTTCTCCTGACGGTAAAACATTGTATTTTTCTAGAGAAAGTTATTTCGATAATATCTTTGAAAGAGATTCCCTGTCAAGAAATAAATATAGTATCCTTAGCTTGTATAAATCTACTAAGGAATTGGGGGTCTGGTCTGAAGGAGAAGCACTCTCATTAAATTCTGAAAACTATTCTGTTAAAAATCCAGCAGTAAGCCCTGATGGTAAGACACTTTACTTTTCATCTGATATGGCTGGAGGTTTAGGGGAATTTGATATTTATTCAGCACCCATAAACGATGATGGTAAAGTAGGTAAACCTACTAATTTAGGGCAAAAAGTAAATACTGAGGCACAAGAAATGTTCCCATTTATTAGCTCAAATAATACGCTATATTTTTCTTCAAACGGTCACTTAGGTGTCGGCGGAATGGATGTTTTTTTTACTAAACTCGTTGATGGAAAAGTTGGACCAGTAAGGAATGTTGGAATTCCTGTTAATGGCAATGCTGACGATTTTGCTTTTAGTATCGATTCTGAAACTGGTGATGGCTTTGTCTCTTCTAATCGAGAAGGGGGAACTGGGAGTGACGATATTTATGCCGTAAAAGTTCTTCAGCCTATTTGTGATGTCTTGGTAAATATTATTGTAAAAGATAGTGAGTCTGGAGAAATACTTGTAGGTTCTTCAGTGAACGTTACCGACTCTGAAGGAAATATCGTTGGAACTAAATTGACATCAGATAAAGGTGAAGTCGAATACATTATTGAGTGTAATACTCAACTTTATTTGACAGCTTCGATGGATGAATATGAAAGTAGTTCTGCTAATATAGATGGAACTAGTGAAGAGGAAACTTTTGTGGAAATTTTATTAGATCCTATCGATGAAATTATACTTGCAAATAAAGTCGCTTTAAATCCTATTTATTTTGATTACGATAAATCAAATATAACGCCTAAAGCAGCTTTTGAATTGGATAAGTTAGTTCAGCTCATGAAAAAATATAAATCAATTATTATTCGCGCGGAATCCCACACAGATTCTAGAGGGAGTGTAAAATATAACCAAGGCCTATCAGAAAGACGCGCACTAACTACCGCACAATATGTAATTTCACAAGGCATTGATTCAAGTAGAATTAATGGAGTTGGTATGGGTGAGGCTATGCCTATAAATGATTGTGGTGCTAAATGTAGTGAAGAAGAGCATCAATTGAATCGCCGTTCGGAGTTTATCATTTTGGAAGGAAATCCAAATAACTAACAAAAAACTTTTTTATAAACCCCCAATATGTAGGGGGTTTTTTATTATGCTGCTTTGGACACTACTAAAGCTAAACCATAAACTAAAAATTGAAAAGCAACAAGGGCCAATAAAGAATGTTTCGAAGAGCGCTTTGACACTTTAGAAAACAGAACTGAACGTTGCTTTCCAGTATACCCGAGCCAATTTTTAAATACAATAAAAATAGTAATTCCTGTAAATATTAACCTGGAATTAGTTGTTGTCAAAAAAGTTAGTTTCATTTGTTTAGAAAACTTGATAAAAAAAACTCCTAACAAAAGAAACATACCTATCTGAAGCAACGAAACATATAAACGTGCTGCCTTTGCAGCTAGCTTAGGTTGTTTTTTTTTAACTTTTTTATATACTGAAATGTAAAACTGATCAAATAAGTTCATAATTTAAAATTATAAAAAAACCTGTGATTGCTCACAGGTTTAAAAAATTTAATACTATAAACTAGGGAACAGATACAATCACATTCTCAACATGAATTGTTGAATTTTGATTCAAAGTATCACTCCCTGTGTATTTAAATGCAATGTGAAGAGTTCCATTATATTCAGATAAATCAACCGATCCAGAATCTACCCATGAAAACCAATCTCCAGTAACGTCAGGGTGAGCAATTGTAACCGATAAGGGTACCCATGTAGCAGAACTTATTCCTGACTCTTCTCCACTGAAGTCAGTGGATACAAAAACCTCTAACGGATAATGTCCTGCATCTGGATAAGCATATTCAGTTTGAAAATTCAAAACTTCTCCCTCTTGTACGTCCATATCAATTCCGGGTGAAATTAGCCATCCAATATTTGATGAGTCGTTAGTATTATAGGCGGTAAATTCAGCATACCCATTGCCTCCATAAACCTGTTCAGTCCATAATTCTTCGCCTGCTTCAGCGTAATTAATCCAATTAGTAATATTTAAATTGGTATTATCAGTAGCAGAGTTAAATGTTTCTTCAAAAACTGGGTCACAACGGGAATCATTAAAAATTACATCATCAGTTGTATTCAGTACCATTACTCTATCGTCGCCACCATAACTTTTGGCTATAACCCCCGTTATAGTTCCTCTACCTTCAGTTGGTAACGGTTCTTGATTAAATGAGGCGAAAGAACTTGTTTCTACAAAAAATTCTGCACCATTAATACAACTTACCAAAGGGTGCATTGTATCATAGTCGTCATAAGGATCAACATATGATTGACCATCTAATCCTGATGGAAATTGAACATCTTCAAATGAAATTAATAAACCCATGTGAGAATCATCTACATTGGAAATGCTAAGAACTAGAGGAACTATTAACTCAGTAGTACCAGACCTTAGTATATGATTTGGAATTCTAGCAGCTGTAATTATTCCAACACGACTTCCATCAACAGAACCTCCTATGGTTACAACTTCCGAAGCATTTTCACCAATATATAATCCTTTGAGATTAATATAAACTTCTCTACCTATATTGAATTGGTTATAGTTTTCAACTTGGTTTAAATAAATACCAATCCCAGAGGTTGGGTTTTCAGGAGCATCTTGAATATAAAATTCTTTGTAAAAATTACCTGTGGCATCTGAAGAAGAAACATATCCTTTAACTGCAAGATCTGATTCTATAAGTGTCACTTGTCCATTGTACAAACCTTTTACATATTCAACAGAAACTAATTCTATAGAATTTTGATCAATATCGTTTAAAAGGGAATTTAAATTTTCATTTTCTTCACTCCCAACACTGGAAGGAACTGCAAAATCGTCATCTTGTACACAAGAGATCATTAGAAAGCATGTGAAAATAGCAATGATAAAAGTATTAAAGTTTGTTGTTTTCATTAGTTCAAAATTAATTTTCATTTTTAGTTTTTTAAAATCTATAGTTTAGGTTTAAGAAATATGTGGGTCCGCGTCCGTACCAATATTTTGGCCCGAAAACACGTTTTGGGTTCTGCGAATCTTCTGTCAGTGATTGATAATTTGCACTTCTTCCTTGTTCAAAACCTCCAGATTTGAATTTTTGATTTAGGATGTTATTTAAGCTTACAAATAGACTTATATACTTATCGCCAACTTTCCACGATTTTCCACCAATCGCATTAATTACCATATAGTCTTCAAACTTTTCTTGATTAAGTAGTTCTCTGGCAAGATCTGAATCATAGTTGCTAAAAGGAAGCCCATCGGTGTCTAAGAAAAAGTTTTGGGTCCTTGTTAAAGGGGAAACATCTACATATGTATTTGAAAAGAAATTAGCTGTGGTACCAAACCACCAATAATTAGGATCTCGGTATTCAAAACCAAATGAAGCAGCTTGTTGGGGACCAGCGGCAATTCTGTAATCTTTTAAATTTGATTCTCCAAAATTAAGTCCATCAACAAAATCACTGGAAGTTAAAACTAAATTTGGATTATTATCATAGGAAAATTGACCCATAGACGCTACACCAGTAAGTTTAATTGTTGGAGTTACTTGTGCTTCAATTCCGAATTCCATACCAAAATGAGTTTTATCAATTCCTTGTAAAATTTCTTGCACAAAAGCAGTTCCTTGATCAACTCCACTTATACCATCAGCAAAATAAAAAGAAATTTCATTGGCATCTTGCATCTGGGTATAATATCCTGTGAGCCTTGCCTTGACAGTAGAAGACCTAAAAATATAATTCGCATCAAAAGATGTAATTTTTTCCTCGGTAATATCTATTCCTGTTTTATCACCTACTATGGAGTGATTTTCGCGAGAGTTTGTAAAAGTGTTCCTAATTGAAGGGGCTTTACTAATATAACCCGCATTAATATTAAAAATATGCTTACCAGAAAACTTGTAAGTAAACCCTCCTTTAGCTCCTACGCCTCCAAAAGAAAGCTTACGCCCTTTACCAAAAGAATTATTGGCGTAGGTCTGAGTTTGATAAAGACCTTCGCGCTGATAGTCTGTTTCTGTGTAACTGCCTGCTATAAAAAAGTCTACTTTGTTGTATTTAAATTGAGCTTGAGCAAATCCACTTAAAACATTTGCCTCAATATTGTAATTGTATCTAAAAGTATCTCCCTCACCCACTACAAGATTCGGGTTTTGTAAATCAAATTGAACTTGATCGAATGAATCTACATTTAAATATCCAGTATTACTACCCAACATGTCAATAATTTCTGCAAAATTATGAGAACTTAAACGCTTATAATTTAAAGATCCATTAAATGTAACATGCTCTGAAATTTCTGATTCTAAAATAGTATTGATTGTGAGTTGGTTGTCATCACTTCTATCTTCGTATAGTACATAAGCAGCATAATCCCCGTTAATATTATTTGTCAAATTGGCATCATAAATACGATTCCAGTTAACTTGACCTCCATTGCGAAAAGACTGTTCAGCTAAGTAAGCTCCAGCATAGTCAGGGCCATCGTCATCAGCTAAGAAATAACTTGGAAGACCTTGATAGTATGCTGGACTAGGATTAGCACCACCAGCATAATCTAAACGGCTATTACCTAATTCTCCAAATTGATATGCAATATTCGTATTTAGACTAGTTTTCTCAGATAAATCCCAATAATGGTTAAGCATAACAACGGGTTCTGCAATACGCCTTATTCTTGAATTACGCTTTTCACCATCGTGAAAGCCCCAGTATTCGTTATAAGTTGTTCCCTTTAAATCAAAAACTTCTTGAGTATTAGGAGAGGATTTCCCACGGCGGTTAGGAGTATAAAAACCTACAAGATTCAAACTATGTTTATCGTTTAACTTTTTCTCAACCGAAACGAAAAAAGAATTTGCGTCATAGAATGTTCCGTCCTGAAAACCTTCGTTACCCCAGCGCCTTCCTAAGGTAAATGCATATGACCACCCCCCGTCTAGAGTACCTGAGGCGTAAGTAGCCATCAACCTATTGGTATAACTGCGATTAGATGAGGAATATGTAATGCGTCCACCTGATCTGTAATTTGAGGCTCTCAAATTAATATTAGTAGAGCCTAGTAATCCTCCAAAATTATACGACGATGGAGCTAACCCAGTACTTAATTCCTGGCTTCTAAGAACGTCGTTGAGCCCACCCCAATTACTCCACTGCGGCCTACCATCAAATATCTTATTCATTTCAATTCCGTTCATGAGAACAGTTCCATTATCGGTGTTAAGCCCTCGAACTCTAAAGAATGATGAGCTGAATTCAAAGGCAGCTGCCCTTTGAAAAATATCTTGTGAAGCAGATAATAAACCTGAAATATTATCAGCTCCACTACTGTCATCATTTAACTCATCATCTGAAAGTGTAATTGTGAATAATTCGTCGTTTGAATCATCAACCTCTAGAAGTATATTGGGAAAATTTAAAGCTTCTTGATTAATGGTTATAGGAATACGTAAGTTAAAGTAAGAGTTTTTACTTAGTAAAAGTACTTGTTCTCCAGTTGGGATATCTAAAGAAAATATAAATTCACCTTCATCATTGGTTAATGTACTCAAGGCAGTTCCTTCTAATTGTACAAGAACCTGATCAACAGGTTTAGATGTTAGCATGTCTTTAACTACTCCTTTTACACTTGCTTGTTGAGCAAATCCGTGAATAATTGAAAAAAAGACAAGAAAAAAGCTAAAAAATTGTTTATTCATGATTAAGTAATTTTTGTTTTGGCTTAGATATATTAAAACAAAAGTACGTTTCTTATTTTTTAAATTTATACTTTTGATTAGTTATTTAATATATATAATAATCATCTTGAAGACATCTTTCTCAAATTATCATATTGCTTTTATTTTCTTTTTTTTATTCCTTTTTACGTTAAAGATTGAGGCCCAGACTAAGCGTAAATTCAAAATCCATACAATAGCGTTCTATAATGTAGAGAATTTATTTGATACAATAAACGACCCTAACAAAAATGATGAAGCAAGTCCAATGATGGAATTAAAATCAGCAAAAACTGAAATTTACAAAAAAAAGGTGAAGAATATGGCTAATGCCATTTCAAAAATAGGTGCTAACACATCGAAAAACACCCCTGTTATTGTTGGACTTTCAGAAGTTGAAAATCGAAAAGTTATTGAAGATTTAATAAAAGACCCTAACTTAATTTCTAAAGACTATGGTATTGTTCATTTTGAATCACCTGATGAACGTGGAATCGATGTAGCACTAATATATCAAAAAGCTTTTTTTAATCCATTAGATAAGAGTTCGCATGAATTGAAACTAAGAAACAGTGGGAATAATAAAAGGGATTATACAAGAGATGTATTACTTGTAAGTGGATATTTAGAAGGTGACTTAATACATGTTCTAGTAAACCATTGGCCCTCAAGAAGCGGTGGCGAAGCTAGAAGCAGAACTAAACGTGAAGCAGCAGCAGGACTTAATAAACAACTTATTGACTCTTTACAAAAACAAGATTCTTATGCAAAAATATTTATAATGGGAGATATGAATGATAACCCTAATAATTCAAGCTTAAAGAATATTCTAAAAACAAAAGGAGATAAGAGAAAAGTTGGCTTTAAAGAACTTTTTAATCCTATGGAGCCAATGTTTAAAAAAGGTCTAGGTTCAAATGCGTGGAGAGATGCGTGGAGCTTATTTGATCAAATTATCATATCTGGACCACTTCTTGAAGAGGATTATTCTTCTTTTAGGTTTTATAAAGCAGGGATTTTTAATGAACAATTTTTAATTACCAAAAAAGGACAGTACAAAGGTTATCCTTTTAGAAGTTTCTCATGGGGTGGTTTCACAAATGGATTTAGTGATCACTTCCCAGTTTATGTACACCTAATTAAAGAAATTAAATAAGTATTAGTTGGGCCATACATTCCAGGGTATTTGTGAAAGAATTAAAACTAAAGCCACAGAATAATATAATGCAAGGGTTTTATATTTTTGTGCTGAGAGACGATTTTTCTTATGCTTAGAATAACCAACTGTAATAAAAACTACTGCTATTATATTAATAATGGGGTGCTCGACCAAATACATGCGATGTATTGGAGTTTTAATTATCTCAACTAGGCCCAAATCAAACCAAAGTAAAAAGCGATTAGAAGTGAAATATAATAAAAATGCAATAAGTATTTGGATATGACTCACAATCAGTGTAAAAAGAGCAACTCGAAACATTTTAGGATTGTATTCTTTTTTCAGAACAGTACATGAAATCGCTTTGTAAACTGCTATCAATAAAAAGAATAAAACTAAATAAGCCCAGTAAGAATGTATTGTTTTAATCATAATAGGGACAATTTAGGATTTCAAGCAAAATTTGAAAAATTTAAATAAAAGGTGTTTACTTTAAATTGGTCTTATTTCATTTTAATTAGCGAAAACTTTTATAATGTTGAATGAGATTTCCTGTTGATGAATCGTGTTTTAAATCAAGGTCTTCATGAAATTCTTTAAGAATCTTATCTGCCAAATTCTTACCTAACTCAACACCAAATTGATCATAGCTATAAATATTCCAAATAACCCCTTGTACAAATATTTTATGCTCATACATAGCAATCAGTTTACCTAAACTCTCAGGGGTTAGCTTTTTAATAAAAAGAGTGTTAGTAGGTCTATTGCCTTCAAATATTTTGTAAGGGATAATTGACAAATCAGAGACCTCATCAACAATTTCTTTTGTATTACCAGTAAGTAAAGCTTCGGTCTGAGCAAAAAAGTTTGACATGAGTTTATCTTGATGATCTTTATTACCATAAAGCGAATTTGAAAATCCAATAAAGTCTGCTGGAATTAATTTTGTTCCTTGGTGAATTAATTGAAAAAAAGCATGCTGAGAATTAGTGCCAGGTTCTCCCCAAATAATGTTTCCAGTCTGGTAATTCACTTTGTTACCATTCCGGTCTATAGCTTTACCATTACTTTCCATAGAAGCCTGTTGCAAATATGTAGCGAATTGATTCAAGTACTGTGTGTATGGTATGATAGCTTCACTTTCTGCTTTGAAAAAATTATTATACCAAATTCCTATCAAAGCGAGTAAGACAGGAATGTTTTTTTCAAAAGAAGTTTCTTTAAAATGAACATCCATTTTACCAGCGCCTTTCAACATTGCCTCGTAATGTTCAAATCCAACAGCTAAGCTGATAGTCAATCCTGCAGAACTCCACAAAGAAAAACGGCCCCCAACCCAATCCCACATAGGGAAAATGTTTTGAGTATCAATCCCAAAGGATTTCGCTTTTTTAATATTTGTGGAAACGGCTACAAATTGTTTAGCAACGTCACATGGAGCTGCTTTTTGTAAAAACCATCGCTTAATTGTAGTGGCATTTGAAATTGTTTCTTGGGTAGTAAATGTCTTTGAAACAATCACGAAAAGACATGTTTCAGGATTTAAAGTTTTTAAAACTTCATTGACGTGATCGCCATCCACATTGCTAACAAAATGTACCTTCAAATGATTACCATAATATGATAGAGCATCTACAACCATACTAGGACCTAGGTCTGAACCTCCTATCCCTACATTTATAATATCGGTAAAAGATTTGTTTGTAAAGCCTTTTATTTCTCCATCAATTACTGCTTTAGAAAATAAGTTAATCTTACTTTTAACTTCACTAATTTCAGGTATTATATTTACACCTTCATATAAAACTTGAGCATCTTTGGGAGACCTAAGTGCAGTATGTAGTACAGCTCTATCTTCGGTTTTATTAATTTTATCTCCATTAAAATACTTTGATATAGCATCACTTAAATCAATTTCATCTGCTAAATCTTGTAATAAGGATAAAGTTTCTGAGTTAATTCTATTTTTAGAAAAATCAAGGAAAAAATCATCCCACTGTAAGCTCATTTCGATAGCACGCTTTGAATTAGTTTTAAACCAATCACTCATATGCTCATTTTTGATGGCTTCAAAATGGGTTTTTAGCTTCTTCCAAGCAATTGTATTTGTAGGGTTTTTAGATTTTAAACTCATTATATGTTAAATATCATTGATTGATCGAATCTAATTTTTGTTTCAGTGGTGCAATATAATTAAGAAAATCTGATTTATACTTATTTGGAAGGGCTTTTGCATCTGGAAGTTTTTGGCGAAAGGGGTCTACCTGGCGACCATTTTTCCAAAAACGATAACAAACATGGGGACCACTAGTATTTCCAGTCATTCCAACTTTCCCAATTACATCGCCTTGTTTTACAAAATCTCCAACTTTAACAAGCCTTCTACTCATATGTAGATATTGAGTTGAATATGTAGCATTATGTCTAATTTTGACATAATTACCATTTCCACCTCGTCTTGCAGATTCCACTACAGTTCCATTCGCCGTTGCTAAAATAGGTGTCCCTACTGCGGCGGCAAAATCAGTTCCTTTGTGCGCACGAACTCTATTTCCATAAAGCTTAATACGGCGTTTTAAATTATATCTGGAAGAAATACGACTAAATTTTATAGGACTTTTTAAAAATGCTTTCTGAAGGCTCTTACCGTTATCATCATAGTAATCAGTACTATTTTTTGAGTCTTTAGTAAGATAATTAAAGGCGTAGATAATTTCTCCTTTGTGTTGGAAATAAGCGGCTTCTATGGTTTCTATTCCTGCATAAATACTATCTTCTACAAAACGTTGTTTATAAATTACTTTAAAGTTATCTCCTTTTTGGAGTCTGAAAAAATCAATTGTCCATGCATAAATATCGTCTGACATATCATAGATTAACTGAGCTGGAAGACCCTGGGCTTCCATTGTTTCTGAGAGTGTGTTTTCAATAACTCCAAAAGCTTCTTTGTCAACTACCTTAACAGGCTTGCTTCCTTTATATGCCTTAATGGTATCACAAAATTCGACTACTAAATACTCAATTTTATTTTCTTCATAAATAAAAGCCAAGGGGGTTCCAGAGTTATCCTTTGAAAATAGTAATACATATGGATTACCTATTCTAAATTGACGAATGTCAAAAATAGTTTTTGTTTGTTCAGCAATGTGATGAATTTTAGGATAAAAAAGTTGGTTATTTTCTAATATTTTTCCAAAACTATCCCCTTTTCTAACCGTATCGTATACGACTTTGTAATTGTTGAAATTATATCCAAATTTATTATTTTCCAGTAAGATTGAGCTATTTATTGAAGTCATTTCTAAGTTGTCTGAGGAGCAACTTTTTACAATATAAAGGGTAATACCAGTTACTAATGCATAAAGAAAAAATTTAGTTTTAAAAAGTGTAGAATTAATTTTCAGCTTCATACCCCCAATTATCTTTTTCTTTTGTAGTCCAAAGTTCAGGAAAAAATATTCTTTTTTGATATTTTGGATGCATATATTTTTGCCATTGGCTACCCCCTGTGGCTTCTCCACCACCAGAAGTCGCAAGAATATAATGTTTAGCAGTATTAAAATGTCCCATAACCCATGTAATATTGACAGTAAAATCGTAGTGCCTCATAGCTTTAATTAAACTTTTGTTAGCTTGATTTTTTTTAGAAAGTTCTTTATAGCAAGTCCATAAATTTTTCTTATTGTAGACTTTCATGAAGGTTATGAATTCCTCTTTATATCTAGATTCAAAATTGGATAATAAAATTGATTTATTGGAATTTTCATAATCCTTGCCTGCTGCCTGCCAATATAAATGCTCAAAGGCATGTTCAAATGGTGTGTTTCTGTCAATTGTCTTACGAAACCTATGATCAATTAAATTAATTAGTTCGGTTGAAGCAAATTCAATTTTTCTATACTGAGCACTTTGAAAACCACTGCCTGGGGCTAGAGTGTGTCTAAACTTGTTATACTGTTCAACATCCATTCCATCTTTCATTATATTAAAAGAAGAGGTTAGCATATCAAAATAACGACTAATACGCATAAGCTTATCAGTAAAAAAAGAGACTTTCAAAACATTTATTTCTGCGATTTGTTTGAGTTCCCACAAAATCATTTTAAAAATTAATTCATTAATTTGGTGATAACCAATAAAAACCATTTCATCTGGAAAATTCGTGCGCTGTATTTGTAAATTTAAAAGGGCATCAGTATGAATATAGTCCCAATAATTCATAGTTTTACTATGTAAAAGACCCTCTAAATACATGTCTTTGTCTTGACCTAGAGCACTATATTTTTTATCCAATGAATTTAAAATCTCTTTTGTTTTTTTATCTTTCATATTTGTACTTTAAAATTGAATTTCAAAAGGATATTTCAATCCCTTAAAAGCTTCTAAATCAGATCTTAATGAGCCAACTCTGAGGTCAGCTTTTATTCTTATAGGTATTTTATTTTTATCTGCACTCACCCAAAGAGTAACGCTTTCTTCTTCGTGAAAAACACGACCTGCAACGACATAAGGACGAAACTTAAGACAATCAACATTACCAAATTTAGTTCTTATCTTTTCACGACCTAAAAATTTAAGTTTAAAACCGAAGATTTGACTATCAAAAAACATATTCAACTTTATTATATCTCCAACTTGTATTGTTTTAGTGTCATAATGATCTCTTAGATAGTAATAAGAAGAGACCATATCTTGAATGTCATTTGTAATTGGTACTGTTTTTTGTGATTTGTGTCTTAAATCGTTGATAAAAGCTAATTTTTTTTCGTAGTCAAACTCAACAACTCTATTTTTTATGTGCCCTCCCTCATTAATATCCCTGACAAATTTATAGGGTAAACCTGAGTTTTTATCAAAATAACTTTCATAACGGTCTTTTACTTTGAAAAACCATTTGATAGCTCCAGTGGTCCATCCTTTTCCAATAACGTGAAATACTGGACGGCTTTTAAAAGTGCTTTCATTGACTTGCAAAGTAGCATTACCAGCCTTAACCCAACCGCTGTAATTTAATTTGAATTTCAACCATTCTCCAGATTTAAAAGAAGACTCTATTTGCGCATTTAAATCGCTGTAGCTAAAAACAATAAAAAAAAATACCAAAATTAGCCTCATATGATTGAATATACTTTAAGATACTACACAAATTTGCAAATATTATTCCAAAACAAAAAGTAAGATTAAATGTATTTATAAAGGAAAATATTATAAAGTTCCTCTATTTTCTTGTTCCCGCTCAATGGATTGGAAAAGAGCTTTAAAATTACCCGCTCCAAATCCTTTAGCTCCCATTCGCTGAATAATTTCAAAAAAAAGTGTTGGGCGGTCCTCAATTGGTTTAGTAAAAATTTGTAAGAGATATCCATCCTCATCAGCATCCACTAAAACTGAATACTTCTGTAATTCTAAAATATCTTCTTTCATAATGTTCATGTGTTCACCCAAACGAGATGGAATATTATCGTAATAAGATTGAGGAGGAGGAGGTAGAAATTCTACACCGTTCTTTTTTAAATGTTTTACAGTTTTTATAATATCTTCACTTGCGACTGCCAAATGTTGAACACCACAATCTTCGTAAAAATCTAAATATTCTTCAATTTGAGAACGCTTCTTAGCTTTTGCAGGCTCATTTATTGGAAATTTTACTCTACCATTACCATTACTCATTACTTTACTCATTAGAGCAGAATATTCTGTATGAATTTGTTTATCGTCAAATGACAGGAAATTTACAAAACCCATTACTTTTTCATACCAATTAACCCAAGTATTCATTTGACCCCATCCAACATTTCCAACAATATGATCAATGAACTTTAGTCCAGCACCCGGAGGGTTATAGTTTGACTCCCATTTGACAAAGCCTGGAAAAAAAACCCCTTTGTAATCTTTTCTTTCAACAAATACGTGAACAGTTTCCCCATAAGTGCAAATTCCGGAAGTTATAATTTTACCTGATTCGTCTTGGCTTAGTTTCGGAGGAAAATAAGATTTTGCACCCCTTTTAATTGTTTCGTTATAAGCTGAACTTGCATCATTCACCAACAACGCGATAACTTTAACTCCATCACCATGTTTTCTCAAGTGTTCGTTAATAGAAGATTTACTATTGAGTGGAGTAGTAAGAACTATTTTTATTTTTCCTTGTTTCAAGACGTAGCTTACCTCTTCTTTTGAACCGGTTTCTAACCCTTTGTAAGCGAAAGATTGAAATCCAAAAGCAGTTTTATAAAAATGTGCTGCCTGCTTCGCGTTTCCAACATAAAATTCAACATAATCTGTCCCTAAAAGAGGTAAAAAATCTTGTGCACCATCAAAAATTTTATTAAGCCCGTAATTTACAGATTTCAAAGAGTCACTCATAATTAGAATTTTGAATTAACTATTAAATTATAACCAAGATTTGTAATAATCTCCATCAGAAATTTTTAATGCATCTTCAGTTACTTGAAGAGGTTTAAAGGTGTCTACCATAACAGCTAATTCTTTGGTATCTTTGAGTCCAATACTACGTTCCATAGCTCCAGGATGAGGACCATGAGGTATTCCTGCAGGATGTAGAGAAATATGACCCGCTTTAATGTCATTTCTACTCATAAAATCACCGTCAACATAATATAAAACCTCATCGCTATCAATATTACTGTGATTGTACGGTGCAGGAATTGCTTTTGGATGGTAATCATAAATACGAGGAACGAAACTGCAAACAACTAAGGAATTAGTTTCAAAAGTTTGATGTACTGGTGGTGGTTGATGAATTCTACCAGTAATCGGTTCGAAATCGTGAATAGAGAAAGCATAGGGGTAATTGTAACCATCATATCCAATCACATCAAAAGGATGAGAAGCGTAAACCATTTCAATTAATTCATTTTGCTTTTTTAATTTTATAGTAAAATCACCTGTTTTGTTAAAAGTTTCAAGCTCTTCGGGACGCCGAATATCTCGTTCGCAATACGGAGCATGTTCCAAAAGTTGACCAAACCAGTTCCTATAGCGTTTAGGGGTATATATTGGGCTATAAGACTCTACAATAAAAAGTCTATTATCAGCAGAATCAAATTCAATTTGATAGATTATTCCCCTAGGAATGATAAGATAGTCACCATATTTAAAGTCTAAATTACCGAACATTGTTCGAAGTTTACCAGAGCCACGATGTATGAAAATTAATTCGTCAGCATCTGAGTTTTTATAAAAATAATCTGTTAATGAATTTTTAGGTGCAGACAATATTATATTACAATCTGAATTTGTAAGCATTACAATTCTACTATCTAAATAATCATCTTTTGGAGTTAACTCAAACCCACGAAGTTTGTAAGACTGAATATTATTTGATTTAGAAATTTTTGGAGCAATACTAAATTGTTTACCAATCGATTTAATTTGTGTGGGGCGTTGCTCATGATAAGAATTTGTAAACATTCCATCAAAACCAATAGTTCCAAAGAGCTGCTCGTAATATAAGCCTCCATTAGGATTTTTAAATTGTGTATGTTTTTTTGGGGGAATATTTCCAAGTTTATGATAAAATGGCATTAAATAAAATTTTAAATTAAACTAATAAGATTAGTAGATAAATATAAGCTGAGGGGCGCACGTCAATATTATTCAGGACTTCTTTTAAGTAGAAAATTAAGTAACAATAAAAGATATTTCCATGAAAAAGTCATACACAAAGTTAATAAAAATAATATGTTTTAAAACCAGTATCCTAAATTTACAAATACCCCGTCAAAATTATTTTCTGGTGACCAGTGATATTTTAATTCTATGGGCCCAAAAATGGTTTCTAGTCCATATCCAATTGCATAACCGTTATGCTTAGGTATACTTAGCCAATTACCATCACCGAAAATATTATTCCCAATATTTAAGGAATTCATTAAAATAACAAAATGGTGTCGCTTTGAAAACTCGTAATCTACACTAAAATTAGCCTTAATAAAACTTTTATCTGAGAGGGCAAAAAAGTCATAACCAAACATATTTATATAATTATTTATGTGATTATATGAATATCCTCCTAGACCAAAGTTAAGTGAAGAAACATTATTATCGCCTATTCTAAGCCCTGCTTCTGTACCTATTAATAACGATAAATTTCTGGAAATTTTAAATCCTTTTGCAATATTGGTGTTCAATGTAAAAAACTGATTAAAATTATTGTATGCAGTCGCACTAAGGAATAATTCCCCACCAGTTTTAAATAAGAACCCGCTTGAGGGGAAAAAAATATCATCTAAAGTGTCATATTTTAGGGTAGTATTAATACTAAAAAAGTCACTTTTTTCAATTTGATATTTTATGTTTTGAAAAACATTAGATAGAGATGTACTTGCGGCTTCAATATCTAAACGTTTATAAGTTGCTCCAAGTTTAAATGAAAAATCTTTCTCTATTAGAGTTTCTACAAAAAAACTTGCTTTAAAATCGGATACATTGGTGGGTATTTTATTATCGATCTGAGATGGAAGTGAGAGGTCAAAAAATAAAGGATTTATATCATATTTAAAAGTTGTATTTTTCACATTAATTCCAATACTCCAATAAAAACCTTTGTCAATATAATAATCAAAGTTAAAGCGCGAATTATCTCCTAAAATAATATCTAATGACAGTACATCGTTCTGAAGTAGAAATTGTTTTTCAGTAAAATTCAACAACAACGAGCTCTTCAAAACTTGATCATAGTGGAGTCCTATTTTTAGCAATGATGTCTTTGATGCTTCTTTGATATATCCTTTAAAGTTATAAGTATTGGGTGAAGTAGAAGTGAATTTATAGCGAAAACTATCAAAATTATTTGTTGCTAAAAGGTTATTAACACCACTTCTAAAATTCTCGAAACTAATTGTTTCTCCACGGCGAAATCTCAGCTTACCGAATATGTAAGAATCTGAATATTTTTTGTTACCAACTATCTGGACTTTATTAAATTTCAAATTATCTAATGAAATATTTTTCTTTGAATCCTTTTTAAAATTCTGCTTACTGGCAATACCCTTTAATTTATTAATAAAAGGTCCCATAGAAGAACTTCCTCTTTGAATTATTTCATCTCCTCTATTAAATGAGATGATTGAAAAATCATCAACATTAGGTTCTATAAAAAAATCAGTGAGCTGTATTTTTTTTTCCAAATCGTTACTTGATCTAAAATTATTTATCTGTGATAAAATGTTTGAAATTGATTTAATTTGATCTTTTGAGAAAAGGTCCTCTTCTACGCTGACACCAATGATATAATCCAAATCTTTGGATTTTAAATATTCAATTGGATAGTTGTTGGAAATCCCTCCATCCATCAAAAGCATACCATTTAGTTCAACAGGCTGAAATAACGTAGGTAGCGTATTGCTAATTAAAATAGCCTCAGCAAGATTTCCTTTTTCAAGTACTATTGAAGAGCCTGTCTCCATATTTGTTGCAATACAATAAAAAGGAATAGGAAGCTGATTAAAATTAGAAATATCACTAACATCCATTGTTAATCTAGTGAATAAATTGAATAAATTTTGTCCTCTAGAAATTGAAGAAGGTAATTGAATTTTAAAATTGTTAATTGGAAGCGAGACACCATATGTTTCAGAATTTTTGCGTTCTTGAAATGTTTTAGATATACGAGGCACTTTATCACCAAGTAATACATCAAAGTCAATTTTACTAAAAATTGAATCTAATTGTTTAGCATTATATCCTGAAGCATAAAGCCCACCAACAGCAGCACCCATACTTGTTCCTCCGATATAATCAATCCTAAGACCTAAACTATCGATAACTTTTAAAACTCCAATATGGGCTAATCCCTTAGCTCCACCACCGCTTAAAACCAATCCAATTTTTGGGTTTTCAGCTATTTCGTTTTGAGCAAAAGAAATAGCTGAAAATAAATAAAAAATTAAAAAAACTTTTAAATTAATCTTCATCTCTAGGATTATAAAATTCATAAACCTTTTGAGCTTTAGAAAAGCCAATGATTTGCTCTAATTCGTCTAGTTTTGCAAATGAAATTCGCTGAGGAGATTTGAATGCCTTTAATAATTGAATCCGAGTTTTGTCACCAATCCCAGAGATTGATTCTAATTTAGAATACAAAGCCGATTTGCTACGCCTATTGCGGTGATGCTCAATGCCAAAGCGGTGTGCCTCATTTCTTAATTGCTGAATTATTCTCAAAGTTTCGCTTTTCTTGTCTAAATATAATGGAATTGGATCATTTGGATAAAACAATTCTTCCAATCTTTTTGCTATTCCAATAATGGCGATTTTTGAACTAAGGTTTAAAGAATCCAAGCTTTTTAAAGCGGCAGAAAGTTGACCTTTACCTCCATCAATTATAATAAGCTGTGGTAAAGATTTCTTTTCATCCAGCAATCTCTTGTAACGCCTATAAACGACTTCAGTCATTGATGCAAAATCGTCAGGACCATCTACAGTTTTTATATTGAAATGTCGATAATCGTTTTTGCAAGGCTTAGCATTTTTAAAAACTACACAGGCAGCAACTGGATGAGTCCCTTGAATATTGGAATTATCGAAACACTCGATATGTTTTGGCTCCTCAGAAAGTCGAAGATCCAATTTCATCTGAGTCATTATCCGTTTGATATGACGTTCTGGATCTGTAATTTTAACTTGTTTTAATTTTTCAAAGCGGTGATATTTAGCATTTCTCAATGACAAGTCTAAAAGATGCTTTTTTTCTCCAACTTTAGGAATTGTAATCTTTAAATTAAATCCTAATTCAATTTTAAAAGGAAGGTAAACTTCTTTTGATTGAAGTTTAAATCTTTGACGAATTTCAGTTATAGCAAGAACTAAAAGTTTAGAATCTGTTTCGTCCAACTTTTTCTTCAACTCAATGGTATGAGCCCTAATGATAGAACCGTGTGATACTTGTAAAAAATTTATGTATGCATAGCCTTCATCACTTATAATGCTGTAAACTTCAACATCGCTGATTCTTGGACTTACAATTGTAGACTTCGCTTGATAATTTTCTAAAATTGTAAGTTTTTCTTTATATGATTGTGCCTCTTCAAATTTATTTAACGAGGATAATTTGAGCATTTGCTTACGAAGTGTTTTTTTTATATTTCCAAATTTTCCGTTTAGTATTTCTTTGACAAATAACATATTCTTTTTGTAATCCTTTTCTGAAATATAGTCTGTTTTAATCACCTTTGGGTTACTTACGAAACCTAAAACAAGGAAATAGCCTTTGTGCGTATGTGTCTTTAAGAAAATTTCAGTATTTAAATCATTTATTTGTTTTTGAGAAAAATTATAATTCTCAGTTCTGATGGGATAAATAGATTTTACTAGATTAAGAATTGTATTTACAACTTTAGTACTAGTATATGGACCAAAATATTCAGATCCATCTTTAATAATGCGGCGGGTAGGAAATAATCTCGGAAAACGCTCATTTTTAATACACAGCCAGGGATAGGATTTATCATCTTTAAGAAGTACATTATACCTAGGCTGAAATTTTTTTATAAGATTGTTTTCAAGCAACAGTGCATCAATTTCAGTTTCCACAACTATGTGTTGTATTTTACTTATTTTTTTTACTAAAATATTCGTCTTAGCCTGTTCGTGATTTTTATTAAAATAAGAGAGTACACGTTTTTTTAAATTTTTTGCTTTACCTATGTAAATAATGATTCCCTTGCTATCAAAAAACTTATAAACACCAGGATTGTCCGGTAGAGTTTTTAGTTGTATTTCTAGATTTCTAGTTGACATAAAATCAAAGGTATGCTAATTCCTAATATACTGAAAATCGATTCTACATTTTTAGTATATTGCTTAAAATTAATGATATTTATACCATGAATATTGTCATTTTATCAAGAAATAAAAATTTATATTCCACTCGTAGGCTAGTTGAAGAAGCAGAGAACAGAGGTCATTTCGTGGAAGTTATCGATCCTCTAAATTGTGATTTGATCATTGAAAAAGAAAGACCAACAATTTACTGTAAAGATAAATATCTAGATTATGTTGATGCTATTATCCCAAGAATTGGCGCATCTGTTACATTTTATGGCTGCGCTGTTGTAAGACAATTTGAAATGATGAATATTTTTTCTACAGTTTCTTCAGATGCTATAATTCGATCAAGAGATAAATTACGAAGCTTTCAACATTTATCAAAAGGTGGAATAGATATGCCTAAAACAGTTTTTACAAACTATTCCAAAGACGTTGAAGAAGTAATTGAACATGTAGGGGGAACGCCAGTAGTAATTAAATTATTGGAAGGAACACAAGGACTGGGAGTTGTTTTGGCAGAATCTAAAAATGCCGCGGAATCTGTTTTAGAAGCTTTTAATGGTTTAGAAGCTAAAGCCCTTGTCCAAGAATACATTTCTGAAGCGAAAGGAGTTGACATACGTGCCTTTATTGTGGATGGCCAAGTAATTGGCGCAATGAAGCGCAGAGGTAAACCTGGTGAATTTAGATCTAATTTGCACAGAGGCGGTACATTTGAGTATTATAGAATGTCAGAGCCTGAACTTAAGATAGCTATAAAATCAGCACGTCAGCTAAAACTCCCAATTTGCGGGGTTGATCTTTTACAGGCTAATAGAGGGCCACTTATTCTTGAAATAAATTCTACTCCAGGTTTAGAAGGAATTGAAGGTGCGACTGAAAAAAATATTTCCAAAGCAATTATAACATTTATCGAAAGAAATAAGCGCTAATGAGTTCCTACAATTCTATTTTACATATTTTAGGAGAGGATATTGCTCCAGGTGAGTCTAGGGAAATTAATTTTCATGTTGCTAAACTACATACTAGGACTAGAGTAGAAGTCCCTGTTATTATCAACAGATCGAAAAAAAAAGGACCAGTAGTACTATTTACAGCTGGAATTCATGGAGATGAAGTAAACGGAGTTGAAATTATACGCCAATTAATTTCAAAGGGGATCAATAGACCAAAAAAAGGAACTATTATTTGTATTCCTGTTTTAAATATTTTTGGATTTTTAAATAAGACTAGAGAGCTTCCTGACGGTAGAGATCTCAACCGTGTTTTCCCAGGATCGAAAACAGGCTCATTAGCTAGTCAAGTTGCATTTAAGCTAATGCATGAAATTATTCCTCAAGTAAATTTTATAATAGATCACCACACCGGTGGCGCCGGACGATTTAATGCGCCACAAATTAGAATTATCAGAGGAGTTGTAAAACTTAAAAAATGGGCTAAAACTTATGGTGCTCCTTATGTTATATATTCAAAAAAAATACCTAAGTCTTTAAGAAGCGCTTGTCATAAACTTAATATTCCTATTTTACTTTTTGAAGGGGGTAAGTCTAACCACATTGATAGATTAGTAACAAACTCTGGAGTTAATGGTGCAAAACGAATTCTCGAAAACTTAGGAATGTTAGCTTCAAAATTTAAAGTTTCAAAACCAAAAAAAAATATTGTTTTTATTGAAGAGAGTAAATGGATTAGAGCTAAGTCTTCAGGACTATTCCGTCCAAGTATAAAATTAAATTCAAAAGTTCAAAAAGAAACTATATTGGGATATATTACAGATGCTTACGGTAAATTTAATCAGTCAGTAAAGGCAGATTGTGATGGCTATATTATAAATGTCAATGAAGATCCAATAGTTTATAAAGGCGATGCCTTGTTTCGTTACTCAACTAAAACTAGTTTGTAAACATAATCAACAAAATCCTTTTATATTTAAAGCATATGTTAATCTCTTATTTTTTTAATTTAGAATTATTACATAAAAGTAATAAACCAACGCCTGTACAAATTGCCATATCAGCAATATTAAAAACAGGGTTAAAAAAAGTAAAATATTTATTGCCTAAAAACGGAAACCACTCTGGAAAGTAACCACTAAATAGAGGGAAGTAAAGCATATCAACAACCTTTCCATAGAAAAAATCTTCATATCCTTTATCGGGAAAAAGCGTTGCAATTTGTCCATGACTACTGTCAAAAATTACGCCATACAAAACAGAATCTATAATATTACCAAGCGCTCCGGAAAAAATAAAAGAAACTGATAAAATTAATAATATCGAGGATTTTTTCTTTAAAAGTCCTACGATCCAATAACCGATACAAGTAAGAAATAAAATTCTAAATATCGTAAGAAATAGTTTAGCAAATTTATCAGATATTTTTGGAGAAAAATCACTAAGTTTTGCCCCCCACGCCATGCCATCATTTTCAACAAAAAGGATTCTAAACCAATCAAAAATTATTAATTGTTCACCAAGTTCGTAGTGTGTTTTGATATAAATTTTAGAGAACTGATCAATAAAAATTATTATTGAAATTATGGCAAAAACTCCCTTTTTTGACATTTCACTTTTGCATATTCTTGGCCTCAATACTTAAAGTTGCATGAGGTACAAGTTCTAAGCGTTTTTTATTGATTAACTTTCCTGTGACACGGCAAATTCCATAAGTTTTATTTTGAATACGAATTAAAGCATTTTTTAAGTCTCGAATAAATTTTTCTTGACGAATTGCTAATTGAGCATTAGATTCTTTACTCATAACCTGACTTCCTTCATCAAAAGCTTTGAATGTTGGTGAGGTATCTTCAGTACCATTATTTAGGTCATTCATATAGGCACTTTTAATAAGTTCTAAATCGCGCTGTGCCTTTTCAATTTTATTTAGAATAAGTTTCTTAAATAGTTTTAGGTCTTTATCAGAGTATTTATTAGCTGTTTCCATAGCATAAATTTATTTATGTTGTATTATAAATAACTTGGTGAAAATATCATCAAAACTTATCTCAATTCCAGACTCAAGTTCTTTTACTAGTTGTAAATCTTTGGTAAGTGTTTCAGCTTTTATATAATCTAAATTGTTTTGAACAGCTAAACACATACTATCATGTTGTAGTAGATAAACATCTATATAATCGGTTACATCAAAACCTGAATCCTTTCTCATATTTTGGATTCGATTTACGATTTCTCTTGCGATTCCTTCATGTTTGAGAGATTCCGTAATAGTCACATCCAAAGCAACTGTTACATTACCCTGGTTAGTAACAAGCCAACCCTCAATGTCTTGAGAAGATATCTCTACATCACTAAGTTCTAAATTAATACTTTTTCCATTAATTTCAAGTTTTAATGACCCTTTTTCTTCAATTTTTTGAATCTCCATGGCATCGAAGTTTCTGATAACTTCAGTCACTTTTTTTATATCCTTTCCAAAACGAGGTCCCAATGTCTTAAAATTAGGTTTAATTTGTTTGACTAAAATATCCGATGCGTCATCTAAAAGTTCAATTTCCTTTACATTTACTTCATGTTTTATTAAATCTGATATGTCAAGAATTTTTTCTTTTTGATCTTTGGTCTGAACTGGAATTATGATTTTTTGTAATGGCTGACGTACCTTAATTTTTTCTTTTGCCCTCAGCGATAACACCAATGAAGAAATAAGTTGGGCTTGTGACATTTTGCTCTCTAATTCTTTGTCAATATAAGCATGATTAGCTATTGGAAAATCAGATAAATGTACGCTCTCGTAAGGTTCTATATTTGTGGGAATATTCAAATCTAAATACAATCGATCCATAAAGAATGGAGCAATTGGTGCTCCAAGTTTTGAAATAGTGAGCATACATGTTAATAAGGTTTGATATGCTGAGATCTTGTCAGTTTCATACTCTCCCTTCCAAAAACGCCTTCGGCTAAGTCGAACATACCAATTACTGAGAAGTTCTTGAGTAAATTCTGAGATTTCTCTAGCAGCTCTTGTTGGTTCATAATTATCATAATGCATATCTACCTTCACAATTAACGTATTTAGTTCAGAGAAAATCCAACGATCAATTTCTGGGCGTTTAGCATACGAAATTGGAGCCTCTGAATTCGTGAAATTATCAATATTCGCATAAAGCGTAAAAAAAGCATAGGTGTTGTACAATGTTCCAAAGAATTTACGCCGAACTTCATCAATTCCTTTTACATCAAATTTTAAATTATCCCATGGATTAGCATTACTAATCATATACCAGCGGGTGGCGTCAGGTCCATAAGTTGATAAGGTTTGAAAAGGGTCTGTGGCATTCCCTAAACGCTTAGACATTTTTTGACCATTTTTATCTAACACAAGACCATTAGAAATTATATTCTTATAAGCTACTGAGCCAAAGACGATTGTGCTAATGGCGTGAAGAGTATAAAACCATCCTCGTGTCTGATCTACACCTTCAGCAATAAAATCTGCAGGGAATGCATTATTTTCATCAATTAGTTCTTTGTTTTCAAAAGGATAATGCCATTGAGCATAGGGCATGCTACCAGAATCGAACCAAACGTCGATCAAATCACTTTCTCTATACATTGGTTGGCCGGAAGGAGAAATCAATTTAATCGTATCTACTATATTTTTGTGTAAATCAATTTTTGAATAATTCTCATTTGAGTAGTCACCAACAATAAAATCCTCAAATATAGATTGTTGCATTACTCCAGCTATTACCGCTTTTTGCATTTCGTTTTTAAGTTCTTCAACAGAACCAATACAGAGTTCTTCTTTTCCATCTTCAGTTCGCCAAATCGGTAATGGAATCCCCCAATAGCGCGATCGTGATAAATTCCAATCATTGGCGTTAGCAAGCCAATTTCCAAAACGACCCTCGCCAGTACTTTTTGGTTTCCAATTTATCGTTTGATTCAAATCAAACATACGTTTTTTGACCTCAGTTATTTTAATAAACCAAGAGTCCAAGGGGTAATATAAAATTGGCTTGTCAGTACGCCAACAGTTTGGATAACTGTGCTTATACTTCTCAACCTTAAACGCCTTATTTTCAGCTTTTAGCTTAATAGCCAACTGAACATCCACAGATTTTTCCGGTGCTTCTCCTTTTGGATAATATTCATTTTTTACATATTGCCCAGCAAAATCTGTGACTTCTTTTCTGAAGCGGCCTTGGAAATCTACTAAAGGTACAAGATTACCTGATTCATCTTTGATTAACATGGGAGGAATCTCAGGAATAGCTTTTTTAGCTACAATAGCGTCTTCAGCACCAAAAGTAGGTGCAGTATGTACTATACCGGTTCCGTCATCAGTAGTAACGAAATCTCCATCAATGACACGAAATGCGTGTTCAGGATATTCATTAGGTAAAGTATAACATAATAATTGCTCATACTTAATATCTACTAAATTCTTTCCTAAGATAGAATTTGATATGTAATAAGGAATTTTTTTAGCATCAGATCTAAATTCCTGCAAAGAAAGTTCAGAACTAACTTGAGTATATTTTCCTGTAAATTGTTCCTTTACAAGTGCTTTAGCTATAATAACATTAATAGGTTTAAACGTATATTGATTAAATGTTTTTATCAAAACATATTCGATTTTGGAACCTACTGTTAAGGCAGTGTTACTGGGCAGGGTCCACGGGGTTGTAGTCCAAGCTAATAAATGGATCGGTCCATTATTTTTTAATATCTTAGGGAGGCTTTCTTCAATAGCTTTAAATTGTGCTACCACAGTGGTGTCTGTAACTTCCTGATAAGTTCCAGGTTGATTCAATTCATGAGAGCTTAGACCGGTGCCTGCCTTGGGAGAATAAGGCTGAATTGTGTATCCTTTGTAAATTAAGCCTTTATTATATATCTGTTTTAATAACCACCAAACACTTTCCATATACTTAGGAGAATATGTAACATATGGGTCATCCATGTTTACCCAATACCCCATTTTTTGCGTTAGGTCATTCCAAACATCTGTGTAGCGCATAACCGCTTTTCGACAAGCTTTATTGTAATCTTCAATTGAAATTGAATTTCCAATATCTTCTTTCGTGATACCTAACTCTTTTTCAACTCCAAGCTCAATTGGTAAGCCATGAGTATCCCACCCAGCTTTTCGATTTACTTGAAATCCTTTCATGGTTTTATACCTAGGAAAAATATCTTTAATTGTTCTTGCTAATACATGATGTACTCCTGGTAAACCATTTGCTGAAGGAGGGCCCTCAAAGAAAACATATGGATGTTTACCATCGCGAGAGGAAATACTTTTTTTAAAAATACTTTGCGTCTTCCAATAGTCAAGCATATTTTTTGCTATATCTGGCAGATTTAATCCTTTATACTCTGGAAATGAAGTATTCATTGCACTTAAATTGAATGGCAAAATTACTAAATTTTGACATAAATAATAGCTCTAAAAAAATGTATTTGAGGTATCGAAATTTTTTTTTAATTTAAACCTGATTTAGAACATATAAATTCAAATATGAATTATAAAATATAAAATATTAAGCCAACTTTAATGGTTTTAATATCTAAAACTGACTGGTTAAGAGTAACATCATCAAAAATTGGATTTAACCCATAGTAAATAAAGGTATTCCAGTTGTTATATCCCGCGCTTAATGTAAGCCCATATTGCCATGAGCTCAAATCTAAGTTCTTTTCTGTAATTATTTGATTTTCAGATTGATAAAAGGCACTTGAAGAAAATATATAACTTGCTTTAAAACCAGTGTATATACGCCAAAACTTGTGAGTTTGAGCATTAGAAGTTCTCCAACGAAATTCGAACGGAATCTCAATAGCATGAAACGAAAACCTGTTCTTTTTATAGTTTTGATCAGATTGTAGTTCATAATTAAACACATTATTAATATCAGTGCTAATTTTAAGATTTTGAGCATAAATATTTAATGCATAACCCAGCCCAAAACCTAAAGCTATATCTCGTTTGCTATTAATTGGAAAATCACGGATCGCTCCAATTTTAAATCCAGGAGAAAAATTAGTTTGTGCAAAAGCCTCAGGAACGTCAGTAAGAGAGTTGTAAGAAAAACCAAAATAAATTTGGTCTTCTCTGTAGAGAGAATCTAAATCTTTAATCAGAATATTTTGAGAAATTGAGAATAATGGTATAACGTAAAGTAGACTTAGCAAATACCTTCTCATTATTGTAAGTATTTATTTGACCAAAAAAAGGTATTCATCATAGAATATCTTTTCTTACAAAAATTAATATTGGATTAGTTCATATTTGTTTCAACATCTCCAATACCAGTGGTATAATTAATTTTTAAAGCATTAACTTTACGAAGTTCTTGCTTAACATCACCAACAATACCCATATTAGCATCTCTATCAACCTTAAGAGCAACAGTAAGATATGGGACCAATTCCTCTCTTAGTGCAGAACGTTCAGCGCTTATAAAAGCACTTACTTCGTTCAAAGATGCAAATTGATCGTTTAGTTGAATTCGTGCCTCAGTTCCAAACTTTTCATAACCAGAGCTAGGTTTTCCCATGTAAATATAACTTACTGGATTTTTTTTATCTAACTTTTCAACTTGATTAGCCAGGGGCAATGCATTTTGAATCATTAGTGAGTTTTCTCTCATTACAGTAGCTACCATAAAAAAGAACAATAACATGAACACAATGTCGGGTAGAGAAGCTGTGGATATTGCTGGTAATCCTCCGTCATTTTTCTTTTTAAATTTTGACATATGATCGCTTTTAATATTAACTTATTGAACTTCAGATAATTTTTGTGGAAATTCAATTTTTATTTGATCTATCAAGGATTTTAACTTCTCTTTATTTCCAATAAAACGAGCATCCTTATAGTTTTTTTGCATTTTAATGAAATTCATATCTCTAAATCCTTTAGTTGGCCCTAGTTCTAATGCCCGTCGATTTCTAAGGACATTATAAGCCGCTACTAATTCGTTTTGAACGGAAATATACGCGGCATAAGAAGTTTCTCGCTCGTTTTTTAAAGAAATAATTGCTTTATCTGGATTGTCTGAAGACTTTGGATTTTTGTCACCTTTACAATAATCACAAGAGGAATCACCATTGTTATCAAGAAAAACAACTGCAGCTTCTCTCAAATCAGCTACTTCCATGAGTTCTTCTTCAACAAGCAATTGATCTTTTCCGTTTAATAAAACAGTAAAAATATTTTTTTGTTTTATAATTGGTGGATCGATTTCTTCCATTGGTGGTAACTTTCTATTTATTCCAGAGTCTTTTTCGATTGTAGTAGTTACCAGAAAAAATATTAACAAAAGAAAAGCAATATCAGCCATAGAACCAGCATTAACCTCAGGAGCAGATCTTTTAGCCATAATTATTTATTAAGAGATTTTTTTATTCCAAAAAATAACATGATTCCAGCTGCAATAAATGCAAGTATGTAGAATAAAGATAAACCAGCACCAACCATTTTAGATTGACTTGTTGAAAGTACAGAACCATCCTTGAGCAATGTTTCCTCTCCAGAAGCAAAGAAATAACATATCATTGTTAGAGAAATAAATAAAGTAATGGCTATTAATGTATTTTTTGATGATACTGCATTAGAAATAAAATTTGAGGCCGTAAAAATAAGAACTGACATTATTGCTGCTGTTAAAACAAAATAGGCTAAATACATGTATATGCCAACACTGGATTCCGATTGACCTGCTTTTATTGCATCATTGCCAGTAGCAATAATATTAATGAGAAAAATTATTGAAATAACTCCAATGGCAATAGCAATAATCTTTAATAATTTTTGTAAGTCCATAATTATATTATTTCAGTGTTTATTAAATTTTTTACTTCTTGTTTTTTACAAGAATGTCCATAAGAGATATAGAAGCGTCCTCCATATTATTTACAATACTATCTATTTTAGCGATTATATAATTGTAAAAAACTTGTAATATTATAGCTACTATCAAACCAAACACAGTTGTTAGAAGAGCTACTTTGATACCTCCTGCAACAAGGGAAGGTTGCATATCACCTGCGGCTTCGATTTTGTCAAAGGCTTGTATCATACCAATTACTGTACCCATGAACCCAAGCATGGGAGCTAAGGCAATAAAAAGTGAAATCCAAGAAACATTTTTTTCTAGTAATCCCATTTGCACACCTCCGTAAGCTACAACGGCTTTTTCTGCAGCATCCAAGTCCTCATTAGAACGGTCAAGACCTTGATAAAAAATAGAAGCAATTGGACCTTTAGTATTTCTACAAACTTCTTTTGCACTATCAACACCTCCACTAGCAAGTGCCTCTTCAACATCATCAATCAATTTTTTTGAATTTGTGGTGGAAAGGTTTAAGAAAATAATTCTTTCGATTGCGATGGCTAAACCCAAAATAAGACAAAGCAGAACAATTCCCATGAAACCTGGACCTCCCTCAATAAATCGCTTTTTCAATTCTTGATGAAAACCTAAAGACTCTGGCTGATTACCCAAATCTTCGTCTTGAAAAACAATTTCAGCTGTATTCAAAGTACTATTAATAGTTGTATTTGTAGTGGCACTGGCAGCCCCAAATGCCATTGTAAATATAATGGCAAATATTGGAAATATTTTTTTCATTATTCTGTTCTTAAAATTTTATAAAATATTTTTAAATTAATTGGTTGCTGCTAAAGATATAAAAAAAAATATATTAGAAAAATAAATTTTCAATTTCTTAATGTTTATTTGACAATGAGAAAGGAACTGATTCCTCACTTGAACCCCATTTCAAATTTGGTCTATTTTGCATAAAAAAATTAATTTCAGCTCCATTTAACATACTTTCATGACTAAACCAGTTTTTATCATATTCTTTGCCATCAATTAATAATTTTTCAATATACACTGATTCCTTTTTATTATTCTGTGTATTGATTATGACTTTTTTATCATTTGATAAGCTAATCTCTACCCTATCATACATAGGACTACCAATTACATATTGCCCAGTTACTGGGGCAACAGGGTAAAATCCAATTGATGAAAATAAATACCAAGCTGAGGTTTGTCCATTATCTTCATCTCCACAGTAACCATCTTCAGCACTACCATATAAATTTTCCATTACATATCTAACTTTTTCTTGGGTTTTCCATGGCTGACCTACATAGTTATATAAGTACAAGACGTGTTGAATAGGCTGATTACCGTGGGCATACTGCCCCATTTCTATTAATTCCATCTCTAATATTTCGTGGATCTTAAATCCATAATAACTAAAGTCGGATGTTGGTGGAGTTGAAAATATAGAATCCATTTTGTTAATAAAGGCTAATGAACCACCCATTAAATTTATTAATCCTTGAACATCGTGTAAGACTGACCATGTATAATGCCAAGAACTTCCTTCAGTAAAAACACCTCCCCATTTGTCAGCCATAAATGGAGTCTCAAAATCACCTTTTTTTGACTTACCCCTCATGAAATTTACAGAGGGATCGAAAACATTTTTAAAGTTATAAGATCTTTCTTTAAAAATATTAATCTCATTTGATGGTTTATTTAATTTCTGGCCTAATTTATAAATACAGTAGTCGTTGTAAGTGTATTCCAAAGTACGTGCCACACTTTCATTAACTTTAATATCAAATGGAATATATCCAAGTGAGTTATAAGCTTTGAAACCTTTTCTTCCTACAGAGCTTAAAGGCCCTTCATTGACAGTGTTTTTTAAAATTGCTTGGTAGGCAGTCTCAATATCAAAGTCTATGTTGCCTTTTATATAGGCCTCGGCTATAATTGATGCAGAATTTGACCCAATCATACAATTTCTATGACCTGGACTTGACCACTCGGGCAACCAACCACTTTCTTTATATGGGTTAACCATAATACCTTGAATAATTTCACCCATTTTTTCAGGGTATAACAAATTATAAAAGGGGAATACTGCACGAAAAGTATCCCAAAATCCATTATCTGTATAAAGAGGCCCATTTAAAATTTTTCCGTTATATGGGCTATAATGTATTTGTTTACCATCCTTATCAAATTCATGAAAAGCGCGTGGAAATAATATTGTCCTGTAAAAACATGAGTAAAACTTCACCATATTACCAAACCTATTTATTTCATCAGCTTCATTACTGGGTGTTATCTTAATTTTTGAGAGTTCGTTATTCCATATCTTTTTTGCATTTAATTTGGTGGCTTCAAAACTTTGGTCTGCAGGTATTTCGCGATTGAGGTTTATTAAAGCCTGTTCATGACTAATGAAGGACGATGAAACTGTAAATTCAATTGCTCCATCGCTGATGGAATCGTAGCTTACATACGCTCCTACATGTTCACCATTTAACTTATCGTTTTTAAATAATTCCCCAGATCCGTTCCATGTTCCATAGCTATTAAAAGGGGTTTTAAACTCAATTATAAAATAATTTGAGAAATTTTCTGGGACTCCACCAGAGTTGTTTTTTGAAATACCATAGATTGTATTTTTTTCGGAATTTATTTCAACACTTGACCCTTTAAAAAAAGCATCGATGATAATATTTAATTTTTTTTGAGTACCAGAACTAAGCTTAAAATGGGCCGAACTCCTTGTAGGGGAAACTTCTAGATCTATGTCAGAATCAACAAATTTAACCTTATAGTGATGTGGCTTAACGATTTGGTTCTTGTAGTTTGCTTTTCTTTGCTTTTCTAGTACCTTAAGTGCTCCTGTTGTTGGCATAACAGAGAACGCTCCGTAATCATTAATCCATGGGCTTGGCTGATGGGTTTGTCGTATCCCGACAAGTCCTGAATTTTTATGTGTATAAATCCAACCATCCCCCATCTTTCCAGTTTGAGGTGTCCAAAAATTCATTCCCCAGGGCAGGGCAATCGCAGGATAAGTATTGCCTTTAGAAAGTTCGTGAGATGAATCGCTTCCAATCAATGGATTCACATACTTGGTAAAATCTTTGTCACTTTGGGCAAAAAAATTCCCATTAAAAAAAATTACAAAAAATAATACTAAACGCTTCATGTTAAATTTAATATACTATAGATTTTGGTCTGTTTTTGTGATCTTTACCAAACTCTTTGTTTGGCGTATCACTCATAACAAATTTTAATTCGCCACCATTTGTAATGTCCTTGTGAGTTATGTAAGAATTGTTGTAATTCTTACCATTTAATGATATGGATTCTATGTATATATTTTTTTCTGAATTATTTTCAGTTATAATTTTAAAGTTTTTATCCCCTTCAAGTTCTATTAAAACTTCATCGAAAATAGGGCTTCCAAAAACATAAGCTCCATTAGAAGGATTGACAGGGTAGAAGCCTAATGAAGAAAAAATATACCAGGCAGACATTTGTCCACAATCTTCATTGCCACTGAGTCCGTCTGGCTGATCATTGTATAATTCACTTAAAATATATCTAACATTTTTGGGAATCTTGTGTTGCGCCCCTGCGTAGGCATACATATAAGTGGTGTGGTGACTTGGTTCATTTCCATGTGCATACTGGCCGATCAAGCCTGTAATATCCATTGATGAACCCTCTTCAAGATCTGATGACATACTAAACAAGGTATCAAGTTTTTCTATGTATTTTTCATCGCCACCAAGTAGTGCAATTAAACCTTCTGGGTCTTGAGGCACAAGCCATAAGTATTGCCATGCATTCCCCTCGCAATAATCATTAATTCTATGTTGTGCGGAAACAGGATCAAATGGAGTTCTCCACTCACCATTAGATAATCTACCTCTCATAAATTTTGTTTCTTCATCAAAATATGTTTTGTAAGCTTTTGATCGATCTAAAAAGTAATGATAATCATCTTTCTTATTCATCTCTTTTGCCAATTGAGCAATTCCCCAATCACCAATAGCGTATTCCATAGAACTAGCCACAGACTCCACCATTAAATCAGATGGAATGTATCCAAGATTCATTAATTCCTTTACCCCGGGCTCAAAATAACCTGTAGCACTTTTTTTAACCGCATTAAAGGCTTCTTCTTTGTCTATGTCAAACCCTTTTAAAACCGCATCAACAACCACGGGTATGGCGCTGTAACCGGGCATTGTGTTGGTTTCATTTCCACGGAGGTGCCAAACAGGTAACTTACCCTGGTGATCAAATATTTTGAGCATGGAATTGATCATGTCACTCACTCTTTCTGGATGGGTTATTGTATAAAGCGGATGTGCCGCTCTGTATGTATCCCAAAGAGAAAAAAGCGTATAATTTGTGAAAGTATTATCTGAGTATACTTTTTTATCCGTTCCTCTGTATTCTCCATTAACATCATGATACAAATTAGGTGCAATCATCGTGTGGTACATGGCAGTATAAAATATTTTTTTCTTCTTAATATCTTTTGTTTTTATTTTAATTTTGGACAATTCACTATTCCATTCAGAGATAGCATTATTGTGAACTTCTTCAAAATCCCAATGTGGAATCTCGTGAATTAAGTTTTCTAAAGCATTTTTCATACTAACGGTTGAAACACCCATTTTAAAAAACACTTCTTCATCTTTGGCTGTTGTGAATTCTAAAAACCCTTTTACATATTTACCCTTTTTTTCATTCTTATTGATTTTTTTTCCTCTATCATATAATAAAAAATTCTCTACAGGTTTTGATGTTACAACAGAAAAGAATTCTCTTTGATCTACTGCCCATCCGGTGGAAAATCTATAGCCTTCAAATAAAGTGTCATTTACTTTTCTTAAGAAAGTTTCTGTAGGTCTATCGGCACTTCCTTCTCCTAAGTCAATAATAATTCTAGAATCCATCGATTTTGGGTAGGTATAACGGTGAAGGCCTGCTCTTTTAGAAGCCGTCAACTCTACCTGAATATTGTAACGCTCTAAAAAGACACTATAATAACCCGGTGAAACCTGTTCTTTTCCTTTTCTGTATAGGGATGAATAGCCCTTCATGTGATTTTCTTGTGTCCCAGCATTTATCTTGAGTGGACCGTTTACAGGCATGACGGTTAATTCTCCTAAATCTGACATACCTGTGCCACTAACATTCAGATGACAGAATCCTTTTACAATACTGTCAGAATAATGGTAGGAAGAAGACCAGTCCCAGCCTTTATTGAAATTTGTGGGTCCAACTTGTACGCCACCAAATGGAACATTTGCTCCGACAAAAACGTGTCCATGTCCACCTGAGCCAATAAAAGGGTCCACGTATTGTACATAATTATTTTCTATTTTGCCCTTAAAGCTAAAAATCGAAATACTAATTAATATAGCTAATAAAGTATATGTTAATTGTTTTATTCTCATGTGTGATTTTTTTATTAGTAGTTAGGCGGATTCTTTTTAATTATCCATTTATTTTTTATATCACCATTGAATATAATATCTCCACCATTTTTGATTTTATCAAAGCTTAACCACGTACTATGATATTCTGTACCGTTAACATTTAGTGATTTTATTATATCGACAACTTTGTTTTTCTTTTGGATGGTTAAAATATTATCAGGAGTTCGAATACTTATTTTTTGAAATTTTGGTAAATTCAATGCAAAACCTCCAACACCTGGTATAACAGGGTAAAGTCCTATGGAAGAAAAAACATACCAAGACCCCATTGTTCCAAGGTCATCATTACCAGGCAAACCAGATGGAGAATTTTGATACATCTCACTGTGGATTCTGTTGATTGTTTTGGATGTTTTCTCAGGTTCATCGGTCCAATTGTAAACCCATGGAACATGAAAATCTGGTTCATTCCCCGAGGCGAACCATTTATCCTCATATCTTGCATCCAACCTAACAAAAAGAGAATCTAACCTTTTTTGGGCATTTTTTTTACCTCCAATTTTTTCAATCAATCCGTCTAAATCATAGGGCACCATCCAAAAATAATTCTTATAAGTACCTTCTCTCCAATCATGGTTAATATCTTTCCAAATATTGTTGGGATATTTGGAATTAAGCCATTTAATTTTTGAATTATATATATTTTGCCAATTTTTAGATCTTTTGAGGAAAAAATTATATTGATCTTTATCATTTAAGGCTTGTAATGCAAATTGAGCAATGGCAAAATCGGAAGACGTATATTCTAGATGCATGGAAGCGAAAGTATGACCATACTTTATGTATTCTTCCAAATAAGGCCTAATTTCCTGATTTTGAGACCTCAATCTAGGAATTGTGGCCCCTCTTTTCATGTGCTTAAATGCATTTTGAACATCGAAGTCTTTGGCACCAAAACAATACGAATTTGAGATTAAAATAGGTGTAGGGTCTCCCTGCATAATACCTGTTTCAATGTTTGCTAAAATCCATCTGCCATAACCCCCTGACTGATCGGCAAAATCTACCAAAGATTGCATCATATCACTACTCTGTTCTGGAAACAACCAAGCCAACAATTGTCCTTGTGTCCTGTAAGTATCCCAAACGCTAAAAGAGCTGTACTGATCCCTTCCATTCGTTACCTTTTGAATTTTAAAATCTGCACCTAGATATTCCCCATTAGCGTCACTTACAATATTAGGATGAATTAGGCTCCTGTAAAAGTTAGAGTAGAATTGAATCAAGGAATTTTTAGCGTCACTTGATATTAAAATAGTACTTAACTTTTTATTCCAGGATGCTTGGTTTTTTGATAAATAGGACTGAAAATTAAATCCAACGTCCTCCGATTTCATATTTATTTTAGCATTTTCAACTGAAACGAATGAAATAGAAATTCTATATTTAACTTCTTTATTTTTTGAAGTATCAAATGTGAAAATGGTACCAGAATTTGGTCCATCTATTGATTTATTTTTTGAAATTTTATTCTTTTTCCAAACTTTATGATTCAATGATGGCCTGTCAAATTCCACATAAAAAAATACAGGGTAATTTGTATCTGTTCCACAAAAGTCTCCACCAGTTGCATAACCTTCACAGCTCGTTAAAGAAGTGTTTTTAACAAATGCATCTTTAACTTTAGTTGAGTTAATACCAGATCCAATAATTATTGAACCCTTGTCATTAGAGTTAAATTTAAATTTTGCAATTGCAGTTCTTTTAGTGGTAGTAACACTAATTTCCGTTCCATCGTTCATCTCTACAGATAAAAAACCAGCTTTGGAGTCTTTAATTGACTTATAACGATCAAATGACTCCATGTTGTTTGGAGATTTTTTGATTTCGTTAGAGGTGGCAGTGACAGGAAAATTGCCCATATTTGGACAGCCTGCACCGCTAAGCTGAGTAACAACAAAACCTTTATTTGGAGAAAAAAAACTGGGTGTAAATTGAAGCATTCCAAATGGATAGGTTGCTCCTATAAATGTATATCCACTGCTCAATCCATTGTCTTTAGATCCTATTGTTGTATTTACATAATTATGTAAATCTTGCGAGTGTGATTTTAAAAAAACAAGACAAAATAATAGTGATAGATATATGCTTTTATTCAATGATTGCACCATTCCCTTCAAAATTAACTTCTATAAATTGACATCCACTACCAGCAACAGTATTAACATACCTGATTTTTAAATACCGAACCATTTCATTTGGTTGAACTTCATATTCCGTAGATTGAAGGTTTGCACCTTCAATATTTTGTGAGGACAGTAGTATCCAGCCTGCATCAATTAAGCTGGTCGAGCTTGTAGGACTAGAGATTACATTGTTTCCATTAGACTGAAAACTAGGTAAAATGCTAGCATCAACCAAATCTAGTCTTCCCCAAATCTCTAGTTCTGTAGGATTATTTCCCGAGTAGTTGGAAGGATCTCTGAAATGAAATTTAGCAACTCTAAGTTGAGTAATGACTCCCAAATCTATCGTAAAATGACCGGGAACTGCATTCTCCCCAGAATGATACCCATAGACATCGCTTCCAGACCAAATAGCATTATTATCCCATAAATAATCACTTGGACTGGCACTGTAGAATGTACCAGGGTTATCACTTGGCATTGAAGCTATCGAAAATAAAGATTTATCGTGATTAATGGGTTCTGTATTTTGCCCGTAAAATGTCATTTCAGTAAGTTGAGAGTGATTATTCCCTACTGTCGATACAACTCTATATTTAACGTATCTAATACTAGTGGTAGGGCTGATTAAAAAATTGTGAGTACTTTGATTCGCGCCATCAATATTTACATCCTCCATTAAGATCCAACCTGCAGTGTTTAAATCACTCTCAGTGCTATTGCTTGTCTCAGCAAATAAAAGGTCTTGTCTACCCCATATTTGAACTCTTGTTGCATTATTTAGATTATTGGTTTGGGCATCTGGCATTTCTAATTTGACTTTCCTTAAAACTGTATTTACTCCCAAATCAATTGTAAAATGATGTGGTACATTTCCAGGCTGGGAATAATATGTTGCTTGATTATTTCCATTCCATAATCCATCACCATCAAATAAAAACTGCTTAGGATCAGCTCCAACATATTCTCCGTTATTATCTCCGAGCATATCAACTAATTGAATAAAATCTTTTGACAATTCAGAGTAAGGAACGTCTGGTAATAAATAGTCAACCTCCTCCAGAGCTACTGTGTCAATTCCTCTAAGTCCA
>TARA_B100001057_G_scaffold19525_2_pt1 | contig 77565 bp, 69 predicted proteins | sample TARA_B100001057 | Tara Oceans TARA_B100001057 (sample SAMEA2621839) | marine metagenome | biome: marine biome (ENVO:00000447); feature: surface water layer (ENVO:00002042); material: "saline water (ENVO:00002010), including plankton (ENVO:xxxxxxxx)" | depth 5 m | reverse complement strand
AAATCATCTATACATAATATTGAATTTGCTTGAAAGTTATTCTCTGTAAGTATTTTTTCATTAATTTTTTTTAAAACTTTTATATCTCCCCTTTGATGATCTGGAGAATACGAGCTTACGCAGACTGTTTCGATTACTCTAATATTTAACTCCCTAGCAATAATTGCAGCTGGGACTAATCCACCTCTTGTAACTGCTATTATTGCTGACCAATCACCCTTATCAGCCAGTCTCCAGGCAAGAGCTTTGGAGTCTCTATGGAATTGATCCCATGAAACTGGAAATAACTTTGAACTCGTTGCACTATTCTCCATTTTTAACTAATCTTCCCAATCTCAATATTACCAATCCCAGATAACTCACTCTCTATTATACTAGCAATACTCTTGAGTTCATCAATATTTTTACCTCTGCACACAATATTTGCTCCATAACCGCTATCATTATAATATGGGTAAGAACCTATGCTCACAGTTGAAGTTTTACTCTGAATTGATCGCAAAGTATCAGCAATATCTCCCTCTTTGATATTTGTCAAAATATTACAGCTATATAATTTTTGACCTGTTTCCATTCTGCCAATTACGACTTCGAGCATAGCCTGCATCACACTCGGAACTCCTGCCATAACAAACACATTTCCGATTTGAAATCCTGGCGCCTTTGAAACACTATTTTCGATTAATTTTGCACCATGTGGGATTCGGGCCATTCTTCTCCTTGATGCATTTAAATCTGCAAGAGGTATTCTCTCAAGAAGCATTTTAATCGCCTCATCATTTTCAGAAATTCCAACCTCAAACGCTTTAGCAACACAATCGGCTGTTATATCATCATGCGTTGGTCCAATACCTCCTGTAGTTAATACGTACGTGTAATCATTTCTAAGCTCATTAATAGTATCAATAATCTTTTCTTCTTCATCAGGTACTATTCTTACTTCTTTTAAGTAAACACCAACATTGGTCAAACAATCTGCAATATATCCAATATTCTTATCTTTAGTACGCCCTGATAGTATTTCGTCGCCAATTACGATTATAGAGGCTGTAAAATCTTTCATTTTTTATCCAATTGAATGTGTATTATTATCATTCTTTATATATTATATTGAGTATAATAAAAATATTTTTTATTATATAAAAGCTATTAAAAAAAAAATTATAAAATATGAACTCTTATATAAAAGCAAGTAATGCTCCAATGAAAAATATTGGACTCATAAAACTTTATAATAATGATGATTTTTCAGAAATGAAGAAGGCTGGTAAACTAGTAGCTGAGTGCTTAAATTATATTGAGCCTTTTATTATTGATGGCGTTACAACCCAATATTTGGATAAATTGATATACGATTTTGCATTATCAAAAAACTCCATACCGGCAACTCTGAATTATAGAGGTTATCCAGCGTCCTCTTGCATTTCCCTTAATAATGTTATTTGTCATGGTATACCAAGTAATAAGAAACTAAAAAATGGTGATATACTTAATATAGATATAACGCTTATCCTGAATGGCTGGCATGGTGATACCAGTCGTATGTTCAAAGTTGGAAAGATTTCACGTAAAGCCGAAATATTAATAGATACCACTTATCAGTGCCTTATGGAAGCTATCCATTTATTAAAGCCGGGTATTCACACAGGCGACATAGGTGCATTAATCCAAGAAATAGCTGAAGGTAATAGATTCTCAGTAGTTGAAGATCTATGTGGCCATGGAATTGGACAGATATTTCATGATCATCCAAATATCTTACACTTTGGTAAGAAAGGTCAGGGTTACGAATTGAAAGAAGGAATGATTTTTACAATTGAGCCAATGATTAATGCGGGAACAAAGGATATAAGGTTATTGTCAGATGGTTGGACAATTGTAACAAAAGATAAAGAATTATCTGCACAATTTGAACATACAGTCGGAATTACAAGAGACGGCTATCAAATATTTACTGATGGATGAATTACATATGTGCGACAATTCAAGTTTCGAGATTTGATTTTACTAGCTCATAGCTTCCATTTGTATCTATATCAAAAGCAACAGCTTCACCGAGATCAACTTCAACAGACTTATCTAAAAAATTTGATAATAGGTCTCTTCCACCCTTATCACCTTTAATATTCATTAATTCATTAAAATAACTTTTATCCCATAAAACTGGATTACCTCTTTGCTCATTTGAAGTAGCTATACAAATTTCATTACCAATGGATGGGTTATAAAACTCAATCAATTTATTTATCTCATAGATTCCAATCAATGGCATATCAGGAAGACAAATCATTACAGCATCAATTTTTTTTCCCAATGATTTGATCCCTGCTCTTAATGAAGTTGAGAGCCCATCTTTATATTTTTCATTAAATACGAATTTTAAATTATAGTTTTTAAGTTCTAACATAATATCTTCTGACTCGTGACCAGTAACCACAATAACTTCTGATATATTAGATTTTGTTATATTATCTATATAGTTCTTAATAATACTTTTACCGTTAACTTTTAAAAGTAGCTTATTTTTTTCACCCATTCTTTTTGATTGACCAGCAGAGAGGACAACTGCAGCAATGTTAGCTTTCTTGGTCATTATTGTTTTTGATATTTTTTTTCTTTTGATAGCAAAATCAATATCTTTTAAAAGCCCGCCAACCCCAAGAGAATTAACCATTTTTTCATTAACAACAACGCCGGAATGAAGACAATTTAGATGCCAATCAAGACCATTTAAAGCATCGCTCCGTGCAGATCCGGCAGCAGCAATTAAATTAGTTTTACCAAGAGTAGCACTCAACGTTAGGTTACCTGGGTCCACTGGCATACCAAAAGATGTAATTTTACCCCCAAGCTGTATTATTATTTGTGGTACAATATCATTATAATCTGATACAGAAGATGAGAGAAAAAGTAAGACAACGTCAAGATCCATCAGAGATAATTTTTTTATGGACTCTTTTAAAGAATTAAAGTCATGATTGGTAGTGCATTCAAACATTATTGATGAATTGTAATCTCTAATTCTTGTTTCTATTGATTTTTTGGTTTTTGCTATTAATGTATTTTTTTCATTAATAGAATGCGAATATATGATTCCAAATTTTAATGGCTTAAATTCTTTTAAATTTATTAAATTTTCATTATTTAAGAAACTAACAATATTATTTACATCCGAATATTTAATTGCGTAGGAAATACTTTTAACACTCAATACATGATCTCCTCTATAAACTATATCGTGATTATTCAGTGAAGATATTGCAATATTTGACGATATTTCATTTATCTTTCTAACATTATTCTCATTTATTTCAAATAACCCATCATATTTTGAGGTAATATTTGTTTTTCCTGAAAATGTTGGTGACATAGAAAAATTATCGCTCAATATAGCTTGCCCTATAATCCGTGATGCGCTATTTTCATCTATCTCTCCCTTTTCAATGCTCCCTACATATAACTCCTCTATTCCTGAAGTACTCATTAATTTTATATCATTGGCATTGATTATTTTACCCTTTCGAATTCTACCCTTATTTATAAAAACAGAATGAAAAAGTATATACCCTTCTGAATCACGTGTTTTCTTTAAGAATATTTTCATATCTCGATTAGTTCCTCAAAATAGAGACAATCTCACCAACGATTGATAAAGCAATTTCAACCGGTGTTCTAGCTCCGATGTTAAGACCAATTGGCCCATGAATTCGTTTTAAATCACTACTGTTAAAATCAAGGCCGAGTCTGTCAAGTCTACTTAAATGAGTTTTTCTAGAACCGAGGGAACCAATATAAAAACATTCACATTTTAAAACAAGTCTGAGAGCAACATCATCAATTTTAGGGTCATGAGTTAGAGTAACTATTGCTGTTCGGTGATCAATATCAATATCATTCATTACTTCATCAGGCCAATTATTATAAATTTTTACTCCAGGAAATCTCTCAGCATTTGCAAAGCCCTCTCTCGGATCAATCAAAATACAGTCAAAGTTGAGATTTTTTGCGAAGAGAATTAAATGCTGCGCAATATGAACTGCTCCAATAATGATTAGTTTTAGTGGCGGATTATATATATCAATGAAGTAATTTTGGTTGTCTATGCTCAAAAGCATACTTTTATCACTTCTGATGCACTCCAATAGCTTAACATCTAGTTCTTTATTTCCAGTTTTTTCATTTGGATAAAGAATTTTTTCATCATGATTATCAATATTTAATAGGTAAACTATTGCTTGCCGTTTTTCTTGAGATTCAATGATTGTATTTAGAAATTCTTCTTTCATTTCTTACTTCAATTCATTTAAATATACTTTAATTATACCGCCGCAAGCAAGACCAACTTCCCACGCCACTTCATTTGATACACCATATTCAAGAACTTTCGGATGTCCACCTTCGATTAAGTCTAATGCTTCGCTTATAACCGCACCTTCAACACATCCTCCAGATACGGATCCTTCAAAATTTCCATCTTGGTCAATAACGAGCTTACTTCCAACTCCACGGGGTGCAGAACCCCATGTTTGTATTACAGTAGCAAGTACTACTTTTTTACCGGAGCTCTTCCATTTATTAGCAATTTTTAGTATCTCAATATCATTTGATAGCATTAGTCTCCTCCTTGCATTACCGATACCTGATTTTTGGCATATCTACTTAATATTATGTACTTTAATTGAGAATTTTTTTTCTAAATTAGATCTGATATTGCTTCCTCGATTAGTACTTTAACTAAATTACCGCGATACTTTGATGAGGCGTGTATATCATCGTTGAAGTCTGAGCTATCAATAGTAATATTATCTAAGACACTTGTGGTGAAATTATTACTTAGAGCATCCTCTAAATCTTTCAATCTGAATACAACAGATGATGCACCTGTTATTGCAACTCTTACGATATCATCAAATTTTGCAATAAATACTCCGGCCATAGCATAACCAGATGCGGGGTTTCTAAATTTTCTATATGTTGATGCAGTGGGTATTCTAAATTCAATTTTCTGTATTATTTCATCCGGTGAAATAGCAGTTTCAAACATTTCAACAAAGAAATCATCAGCATTATAAATCGATTTTGAAGTATAGATTTTTGCATCCAATGCGATAACAGCCGCTGGATAATCTGCTGCTGGGTCAGCATTCGCTATTGAACCACCAATTGTACCTCTGTGTCTAACTTGAGGATCTCCAATCTGTTGAGCTAATTTTGATAAACTATCTATATTTGACAGGACATCTATAGAAGATGCAATATCATTATGAGTACATAAAGCCCCAATTATAATTTTATTATCTTCTAGATCAATTTTATTTAAATCTTTAATCATTGATATATCAATAATATCAGAGGGTTGAGATAATCTTTGTTTCAATGTTGGAATTAATGTGTGCCCTCCGGCAAGTATTTTTGGATCATCGCAGGATATCAATAAATTTGATGCTTCCTGAATTGTATTTACCTTATGATATTTAAAATTATACATTATCTTACGCCTCTGATTTACTATGCTATTGCTTCTTGCACAGCTTTAATTATGTTCTTGTAGCCTGTACACCTACAAATATGACCTTCAAACCACTCCCTAATCTCTTCTTCACTTGGGTTTTGCTTCTTATCTAGTAAGTCCACTGAACTCATTACTAATCCTGGGGTACAAAAACCACATTGAAGTGCGTGATTGTTTTGGAATGATTTCTGAATTGGGTGCAAATTACCATCTTTTGCGAGACCTTCTATAGTTGTCAATTCTCTGCCGTTTACTTGGCTTGCTAATGTGGTACAGCTCTTTACTGAATTTCCGTCAATATGAACAACACACGCACCACACTGACTCGTATCACATCCAACGTGTGTGCCTGTAAGTCCTAATTCTTCACGAAGAAAATCAACTAAAAGTTGATTATCCTCAACCTCTTTAGCATATTCTGTCCCATTTATATTTATCTTTACTTTTACCATTATTACCCCTTTAAATTTACTTATTATAAAAATACAAAAATGAGAGCAAAAAAACAATCATAACGAAAATAATTTTATTTCTTCTATTATTAAAAAATAAAATTTTATTTTCAGTATCATCTTTTGATGTAGCCGCAAGATTTATATCCTTTGATTGACTTTCATCTGTATTGAAATAATTTTCAAGATTATTAAAAAACTGATCTGCCAGTGTCTTAGATGCGCTTTGTATAAGTCTTTGACCAACTTGAGCCAATTTACCTCCAACTTGAGCGTCAACTTCATATTTTAGTTTAGTTATGTTTGCTCCCTCCTCTGACAAATTTACGGATGCAGAACCTTTTGCAAAACCTGCCGCTCCACCTTGCCCCTGACCGATAAGTTTATATCCTTTTGGAGGATCCATATCTGTAAGATTAATTTTTCCAGTGAATTTAGCTTTAACAGGACCAATTTTAACCTCAACGACTGCCTTAAATTCATCCTCATTTGATTTTTCTACTTCCTGAGCACCTGGGATAGTTACCTTTAAGACTTCTGGACTATTGAGAGCTTCCCATACTTTTTCTCTGGATGCTTGAATAGTATTTTCACCGGTAAGTTTCATGTTCACCTCCAAAAACGTTTATATTATTAAGTTTTATGATCATAAATACAACAATTCTTTTTTGTATAATTAAAAAAAATAATATGCATGAGACCATATTTCTATAATAATTACAGTATATATAAATACAACAAACTAATAATTAAAAAAATGATTAATAGATATTCTAGACAGATTATGTCAGATATTTGGAGTGATCAGTCAAAGTACAGTATTTGGCTAGAAATTGAGTTATTCGCACATGAGGCCATGGAAGCTCAGGGTATGATTGAAGACGGCCTTACCGAAAAAATACGAAAGAAACTAAAAAACATCTCATTTGATATTGATCGTATATTAGCAATCGAGAAGCAAACACACCACGATGTAATAGCATTTTTAACCTATATATCAGAATGTATTGGTGAAAAAGATGCTAGATACCTCCACCAGGGTATGACTTCTTCTGATATTTTGGATACTGCTATGTGTATTCAACTCAAAAAATCTGCTAAGATAATCTTGTCTGATTTAAATGAATTACTTGAAAAATTATCAATTAAAGCTCAAAAATATAAGTACTTGCCGACTATTGGAAGAAGCCATGGTATTCATGCAGAGCCCACTACTATAGGTTTAAAATTTGCTCAATCATATGCAGAATTCGAAAGAGCAAAACAAAGAATGGAACAGGCAGAAAAAGAGATTTCTATTTGTTCCCTATCAGGTGCTGTTGGAACCTATGCCAATATAGATCCTCAAATTGAAAGCTATGTTGCAAAAAAACTTCAACTTCAAGAAGAAACAATCTCAACACAAGTCATCCCAAGAGATAGATTTGCATATTACTTTAGTGTGCTTGGTTTGATTTCGGGTTCAATAGAGAGAATCTCAACTGAGATAAGGCATTTACAAAGAACCGAGGTTGACGAAATGTCTGAGCAATTCCAAAAAGGTCAAAAAGGCTCATCTTCAATGCCACACAAAAGAAATCCTGTTCTTACAGAAAATTTAACGGGAATCGCAAGATTAATAAGAGGCATGGTTGTGCCAGCGCAAGAGAATATCGCATTATGGCATGAGAGAGATATATCACATTCATCTGTAGAACGTGTTAATGCACCAAATGCAACAATTTTGACCGACTTCGCAATATCAAGACTTAGTAACGTTATAGAGAATATTGGGGTAAATGAAGATAATATATCTTCGAACCTCGATAAATTAAACGGCTTAATTTATTCTCAAAGGATTCTTCTTATGTTGACCCAGAGAGGTTTCAGCCGTGAAAAGAGTTATGAAATTGTTCAAAGGAATGCGTCTAAATCATGGGACTCAAACATCGACTTCAAACAAATTATAATGGATGATGAAGAGATCAATAGCTTATTGTCTTCTGATGAGATAAATGAACTATTTTCACTTGAATATCATCTTAAACACGTTGATTATATATTCAAAAAAGTATTCAAAAAAAAATAACCAAAGGTTCGGGAATGAAAAAGAATAAAATTTACGAGGGCAAAGCAAAGATTCTCTATAAAGGTCCAGAGCAGGGAACATTGATTCAACATTTCAAAGATAATGCTACAGCTAATAATAATGAAAAAATGGAAATTTTTGAAGGAAAAGGTGTGATAAATAATCGTATTTCAGAGCACATATTTACTCTTTTATCTGCTATTGATATACCGAATCACTTCATTAAAAGACTTAATATGAGGGAACAACTTATACATGAAGTCGATATTATACCTCTTGAGGTTGTGGTTAGAAATACAGCTGCTGGCTCTCTATCTAAGAGGCTTGGAATTCCAAATGGTGAAAAGCTCTCAAGACCGCTGATTGAATTTTATTTAAAAGATGATGCACTTCAAGATCCTATTGTTAGCGAAGAACATATTGTAACATTTGGATGGGCAAATCAAAACGAGTTAGACGATATATCTTCACTTGCATTCAGAATTAATGATTTCCTCATAGGATATTTTTCAGCATTAAAAATACAACTTATTGATTTTAAGATTGAATTCGGACGAATATTTAAAAGTGAAGAATTTCATATAATTCTTGCTGATGAAATTAGTCCCGACTCTTGTAGATTATGGGACTTTGAAACAAAAGCAAAAATGGATAAAGATGTTTTTAGAGAGAGCTCTGGTAACCTGTTGGATGGATACAGCGAAGTCGCAAGAAGAATGGGGTTAATAAATGTTAATGAAATATCAAAAAATAGTAAACCTACGCTAATCAAAGGATAATTTATGAAAGCTATCGTACATATCAGACTCAAAAGTGAAGTCTTAGATCCACAAGGACAAGCAATTGAGAGTGCGCTGAGAAATCTTGGAGAGGAGAAAATATCAAATGTCAGGCAAGGAAAATTAATTGAATTAGATATCCAATCTGAAAATATCGAAGATGCAAAGAAAAAAGTTGATTATGCTGCAAAAACTCTACTTGCAAATACCGTAATCGAGGAATATTCAATAGAAATCAAATAATATGGACGTGACAATCATCTTATTTCCTGGCACTAATTGTGATCAAGATACTGCTAATGCAATTTTTAATCATCTAGATGTAGTTCCAAATATAATTTCATGCAAAGAAAAAGTTATTCCAAAATCTGACCTGATCATACTACCAGGCGGTTTTTCATATGGTGATTATTTGCGATCAGGAGCTATTGCCGCGAGAGCGCCCGTCATGAAAGATTTAATAAAAAAAGCTAGAGATGGTGTGTATGTTCTTGGTATTTGTAATGGATTCCAAATTTTAACCGAAGCCAACCTTCTTCCAGGAACCCTCTTAAAGAATAGATCACTTAAGTTCATATCAAAAGCTGTAGGAATAAATATTCTGCGAAATGATACTTTTTTCACGTCATGTTTTCAAAAGGATCAAACTGTATTCATACCAGTTGCCCATCACGATGGTAATTTCTTTATTGAAAAAGATAGCCTTATGAAAATTGAAGATAATAACCAAGTTGCAATGCGTTATTCAGAACCTGTTAACGGTTCCTGTAATGATATTGCTGGCCTTTACAATGAATCATTCAATGTTTTGGGTCTTATGCCCCATCCAGAAAGAGCTGTTGATAGGAGAACTGGGTCTGATGATGGAATTATATTTTTTAAATCTATGATGAAATATATTAATAATTAGCAAGAAAATTAGATGGATATTTATCAAAAACACGGATTAGATCAAAAAGAAAAGAAAATGCTTTTAGATTTTATGAAAAGAGATCCATCTAACACAGAAATTGGAATCTTTTCTGTTATGTGGTCCGAACATTGCTCCTATAAATCATCTAGACATTGGCTGAAACAACTTCATACTTCTGGTGAGCAAGTTATTCAAGGGCCTGGTGAAAATGCAGGCGTAATTGATATTGGAGACGGACAAGTAATTGTCTTTAAAATGGAAAGCCATAATCACCCTTCATTCATAGAGCCCTACCAAGGAGCTGCCACCGGTGTAGGAGGAATTATGCGTGATATATTCACAATGGGGGCTCGCCCCATTGCTCTCCTTAATTCAATACGATTTGGAGATTTATATCATCCAAAAACAAAATATCTCTTGTCTGGTGTTGTGGCTGGTATTGGTGGATATGGAAATTGTGTTGGAATTCCTACCGTGTCAGGTGAAACTGGCTTTGATAGCTCTTATAATGGAAATAATTTAGTTAATGCTATGTGCGTAGGTTTGGGTGAAAAAGATAAAATTTTTTATTCAAAAGCCTCTGGTATTGGTAATCCTGTGGTATATGTTGGAGCAAAAACTGGTAGAGATGGAATTCATGGTGCAACAATGGCATCTGGTGAGTTTGATGATGACTCAGAAAAAAATAGACCGACAGTTCAAGTAGGTGACCCATATGCTGAAAAACTTCTTCTCGAAGCTTGCCTGGAGTTAATGCAGAAGGATGCTATAATTTCAATCCAAGATATGGGAGCTGCTGGACTTACTTCATCCTCTGTCGAAATGGCAGATAAGGGTCTGGTTGGAATTGAACTAAACCTTGATATGATCCCTATAAGACAAAATAGTTTAACAGCCTATGAAATAATGTTATCGGAAAGTCAAGAAAGGATGCTAATGGTTCTCAAACCTGAAAAGACTGCAATTGCAAAGAAGGTTTTTGAAAAATGGGGAGTAGATTTCGCAATAGTTGGTAAAATAATTGATACGAAAAATATTCGTGTACTTCATAATGGTAATATAGAAGCAGATATTCCAATAAAATACTTAACAGATAGCGCTCCAATATATAAAAGAAAAGTAAATCGGAAAACAAAATTTATAGAGTATCAGCCAAAGTTTTTCGATAAAAATATAAAAGAAATCATATTAAAAGTTTTAAAGTCTCCAAATATTTGTTCAAAAAAGTGGATTTGGGAACAATATGATAGGACTATAATGGCAAATACACTCAGTAAATCTGGCTACGATGCTGGTATTGTTCGAATTGGTAACACAAATAAAGCAATATCAATGTCGTGTGACGTAAATCCTCGGTATTGTACAGTTGATGCAAAAATTGGAGCAACTCAGGCTGTTTCAGAATGTTGGAGAAACATTATTGCATCTGGTGCAAAGCCCCTGGCAATAACTAATTGTTTAAATTTTGGTAACCCTGAAAAACCAGAAATAATGTCTGACTTTGTTGATACTATTACGGGAATTACGGAAGCATCTATTATGCTTGACTATCCCGTTGTATCAGGGAACGTCTCTTTGTATAACGAAACAAATGGAAGTGCTATAAAAAATACACCCACTATTGGAGGGGTTGGTTTAATTGAAAATATAAAATTTCTTGAAAATTTCGGTGATCCTAAGATAGGAGACGAAATACTTTTAATTGGAAAGAAAGGTCATCATCTTGCGTGTTCAACACTAGAAGAAGTATTACAGGAAAATACCACAGGACAACCTCCTGAAATTAATTTAAATTTAGAGCTAAATACAGGTAAAACACTTTTATCTCTTATTCAGGATAATACTCTCAATGCTTGTCATGATATTTCTGATGGTGGGATGATAATAGCAATCTGCGAGATGTTAATCAGATCAAAACTAGGTGCTACGATTGATATATCTGATCAAACTATTATTGAAGAATTATTTGGAGAAGATCAGTCAAGATACATTGTTGCAGTCTCTCCAAGTGATAAAGCCCAACTTTTGTCTAGATTAAAAAAGAATAATGTTGAAAATCATATGATAGGAAAAATTCTTAAGCAAGAATTGAAAATTAATAATAATATTATTATATCAAATAGTGAGCTTTATGAGGCTTATGAGAACACGATCCCATCTATTATGAATAGTTGATTATGGATACACTAAAATGACTATGACAAGATCTGAATTAGAAAATTTGATAACACAATCATTTCCAAAAGCAATAATAGAGATTCAAGACTTAGCTGGTGATGATAATCACTATTCTATTTCTATAAAATCAGAGCTTTTCAGAGGTAAAACTAAATTAGAGCAACATCAACTTGTTTATAGCGCTTTACAAGAAAAAATGGGTACTAAACTTCATGCCCTTCAAATCAAGACAATATCAATATAAAATGAGGATAAAATGGAAGATAATATCACAACATGGATAAGCCAACAAATTACAGCGTCTGATGTCATCCTTTTCATGAAAGGTACTCCAGATGCACCTCAGTGTGGTTTTTCAAATCAGGTTGTTCAAATTTTGAACCACCTTGGTATTGAGTATGCATCTGTTAACGTTCTAGATGATGAGAAAATTAGAAATGGTATTAAAGAGTATACCAATTGGCCAACCATTCCTCAACTATATGTAAAAAGTGAATTTGTCGGCGGTTGTGATATACTTAGAGAGATGTTTGAAGAAAACGAACTCAAGCAAATGTTCACTGACAAAGGAATAAAAACAAATTAATTATCTCGAATAAAATTCGATTACAAGATTTGGTTCCATTTGAACAGCATAAGGCACATCGTCAAGGTTGGGTATCTTTTTCATTGATATCATAAACTTCGTTTGATCAAAATCAATATAGTCAGGTATGTCTCTTTCCTGACTTTCTAATGATTGAATGACCATAGGAATTGTTCTTGATTTTTCATGAACTTCAATAAGATCTCCTATTTTAACTCGGTAACTACCAATATTTGTTTTTTTACCATTCACGGATACATGACCATGATTAACAAATTGTCTTGCTGCAAAGACTGTTGGTACAACCTTAGATCTATAAACTACTGCATCTAATCTTCGTTCTAGTAGTCCGATTAAGTTTTCACCGGTATCACCTTTAACTCGGACGGCTTCTTTATAACATGCTTTGAATTGCTTTTCAGTTAGATTGCCGTAATAGCCTTTGAGCTTTTGCTTTGCACGAAGTTGTAAACCATAATCTGATGGTTTTCCTTGTCTTCTTTGTCCGTGCTCTCCTGGAGCATAGCTTCTTCTGTTTACTGGGCTTTTTGGTCTTCCCCAAATATTTTCACCAAGTCTTCGGTCAATTTTATATTTGGCATTTATTCTTTTTGTCATTCTAAATCCTCCATTTGGATCCGCCCTCCTAAGCATAATTGCTGACAGAATGTTGATTTGTAATCAATATCGCGGGTTGAACTACAATATCTCTACAATCTATGTATAAATGTGTCAATAATAACTTAAAAAAAATCAGCTATTGAGGATATGTTTAAATATTCCAAATAAAATTTTAATATCTTTTTGAGTAAGATTTTGCCTCTGGAACATGCTTCGGATATTATTCAACATTAATTTTTGTTTCTCTGGTATGTCAAAAAAGCCAGTTTCTATTAATGCTCCCTCAACAAACTCAATAAAATGAATATATTCTTCTTTATTTGCTTTTTTTGTTTTATCGTTAGATAATCCTTCCATCCTTCCCTTGTCACTCTGTGTAACGCGCCCCAAAGATTCAAAATTACCAGTTACATAATATTCATATGAGAATATATTTACAGCTTGAGCTAAATTTAAAGAGGCAAAATTTGGATTGACTGGAGAGGTTATTATCTTATCTGCATATGCTAATTGATCGTTTGAAAGGCCCGACTTTTCTCCGCCAAAAAGAATACCTATTTTCTTACCAAGATTAATTTCACCCCTAATTTCTTTTGTGGCTGATCTTGGACTTAGTACTTCCTTAATGATATCCCGTCTTCTAGCCGTTGTGGCATACAAAAAGTCTAAATCTGAAACTGCTGATTTAAAATCATCAAAAATACCAGCATTATCAAGTATAGCCGATGCACCTGCAGCTGAGCTATATGCCTCTGAATTCAGCCATCCACTTCTCGGTTTAATTATTCTTAAACTAAAAAGTGAAAAATTAGCCATCACTCTTGCAACAGAGCCAATATTATTACCAAGTTGAGGATTTACCAGAATTATGACTAATTCTTTTTTATCATTTTCAAGCTCTTTTGCAATTTTCTTAATTTTCTCAATTTTCAAGATTTTTATCCCATAAATTTTATTTAAATATTGACCAACTAACCCCTATTGTTATATCAAATATATATCAATAAAGGATTAAATATCTACATATTTGAGATATGTAGACTACACAATTACAATAAGGGAAGTAAATGATAGATCTATTAAAAATAGCAAAAACTGAAGCAGATGGTGGGGATTTAGAGGAAATATTTAATAATATTTATAGTCAAACAGATTTAAGGCCAAATGGATACCCAGAAGCTCTTGTATGGGAAGGAGGTAATCATGATTCTAACATAAAACCGATTGCTCACTCCCTCACTGATGCATTTGCACTTATTGGAACTGTTGCTGCTATTGATGTGCTAGGATTACCCTTTTACGCACTTCCAATGTGGTCTCAAATAAGACATGATAAAAAACTTGCTCCCTTAAGTTGGTTTGGGAACATGCCAATCACTTCCATAAAATGGTCAACAGCAGGTGATGCTTATGTTAAAGACCCTGATGGAACTAAAGTTGTTGTAATGGGTAAGTCAGGCAATGCCCCACTTAGAACACAGGCCGGTGTATATTGTAATGTTCGACCCTATGGACCAATTACTGTTGTTCGTTGCATGCCATGCCTTCCATATTCTCAAGATAAAATGGTCTTTAATGTAGATGAAGCAAGTGGTGTTATACACTCTGAAATGAATACACCAGGTATACAAATGGCTTACGCCGCTAAACTATTTCTCAAAATGGTCAATGACACAAAAAAGCTTGGAAGAGTCGCATTCAAACCAACACAGGCTATGGAGGACGGAATAAATGCTGGAATACTTACATGGCTCTTGGAAGGAACTAATTTTTCTATTGGTAGAAAATGGGCAGTTAATGCTTACAATGAACATAAAGAGAATATTGATAAGATAATTGCATTACTTCCACAAAATTTTAAAGAAGGGATGAGTGAGTGGTCAGGCCAGATTGAACAACATATAGCTGATACTAATTATGGACTTTTATTATGGGATCTTATAGATCATCGTGATTGTATTATTCTTGCCACAGATTTGGATGGTGATAGACTCACGGATCTGCTTGCCGATGTCTCAGATCCTTTGAGGTATTTTGGAAGTAAAATACTTTCAAAAGTTGGATCTAAAGCACACATGGATTACCTATGGAATGAAATGGGATATACAACTGGAAATGGCAGGGATATGACCTCAGTAATGCACAGAATGGATGGGCCGCCGATCCACGAGCAAACTCTTGGATCAGCAGATGCAATGTTACTAAGACTATTAGATGGAGATGAAAGCGTAGGGGGAACAAAAAAACCATACGATCCAAGAATTCATTTTGTTCTTATAAGAGATGCGTATATTGATGCTAATCCTGATAATAAAGAATTAAAAAAATGGCTTGATGATGTTTTAAACAAATTCGACAGTATATATGCCGGAGATAGACCTGGATTTGTTGAAGGATATAAAAAGCTTAAATCAGTTATAACACCATGGAATAATTAGTCCTGATCTTTTATATACTTCTCTATTGCTGCCAAAAGTATTTTCTTTTCACCTATTACACTGCCACCAGCTTGGGCCATATCATCGCGCCCCCCTCCTCTGATATCTGAAAATTTAGAAATTATTTGAATAATTTTATTCGCACTATATTTTTTAATTTGGCTATCTGTTACTCCAACAATAATCATTCTTTTTTCATTATCTCCTCCAATTAAAATAATTATCGCATTTTTATTCCTTGCTTTAGTGTCGTCAAGTATTTGTCTTAATTCTTTTGCAGATACATTTTCTAGGTCTTGGTATATTAGCTTGACATTTCCTATCAACTTTTCCTCAAGCCCTTCCGTTATATTTTGGAATTTATCTTTTTGTAAAATAGATTCTAATTCTTTTTCTATTGCACGTTTTTGTTTTAAAAGCTGATCAACCGTTTTGGGAATTTCATTGGTTTGTACATTAAGTAATTCTTTTACTTGATTCATCCAAGTATTCTGCTGAGATAAATATTCAATTGTTTCTTGACCGGTAATAGCTTCTATTCGCCTCACACCGGATGATACCCCTTGCTCTGCCATAATCTTAATTGGACCAATATCTCCTGTAAAATTGGCATGTGTTCCGCCACAAAGTTCTACCGAGAATTTATGGTCTTTATTACTTCCCATTGAAACAACTCTTACTTTACTTCCATATTTTTCGCCAAAGAGAGCTCTTGCTCCAGTTTTTAGGGCGTCTTTTGTAGTCATTATCTCTGTTTCTATAGCTTGATTTTGCATGACAATATCATTTGATATTTTTTCAATTTTTAATATATCTTCATCTGATATCGGCAGTTGGTGACTAAAATCGAAACGTAATTTTGAGTCATTTACCAGAGATCCTTTTTGAGATATGTGATCTCCAAGAACTAATCGAAGTGATTCATGTAGTAAATGTGTGGCTGAATGGTTTCTAGAAACCTTATTTCTATAATTTTTATTTATATGTAAATTAACAGATTGTCCGTTATTTATAGATTCGGAGCCTTTTTTTAGACTACCTTTGTGTAGATAGATTGCTGACCCAACTTTCTGAACATCTGTTACAATAAATTTGGCGTTATTATCTAAACTAATAATTTCACCAATATCACTAATTTGACCACCAGACTCTGCATAAAATACTGTTTGATCAAGGATAATAGTTCCGGATTGCTCCCCTTCTATTTTATTTACCTCTTTATCATCCATAATAATAGATAATATCTTCGCACTTATTTCTTCACTTTGATATCCCATAAAAGTCGTTGAAGAATATTTATCGAGTATACGGAAATAGAATTCATCATTAGAGCTTCCGCTTAGTCCTTTCCATGTAGTTTTATTTTGTTTTTTTTGCTTATCCATTTCCTTATTGAAAGTATTGATATCTATTGAAATATTCTTTGCTCTCAATAAATCTTCTGTTAAATCTATTGGAAAACCATAAGTATCGTATAATTTAAATGCTGTTTCTCCTGAAAAACTATTTGATTTTGGATGAGATTCAAGTTCATCATTTAATATTTTTAGGCCTCTACTAAGTGTCTCTCGAAATTTAGTTTCTTCATATTGTAGTGTTTTCTCAATCAAGGCCTTATTATTTTCAAGTTCAGGATATACATCTCCCATAACTCTTATAAGCGACGGTAATAATTGACTTAGAAGAGGTTCCTTATAACCAATTAAATCAGCATGTCTTGTTGCTCTTCTGCATATTCTCCTCAAAACGTAACCACGGCCTTCATTAGAAGGCAAAACACCATCAGCAATAAGAAATGCTGTAGATCTTAAGTGGTCAGCAATTACCCTGTAACTTGCTATATCTTCAGAAGGTTTCTTTTTGATGATCTCGCTTATATCATGTATTATAGATTGGAAAATATCTGTGTCAAAATTGGAGTGTGTTGAATTAAGAACTGCAGTCATTCTCTCTAAACCCATCCCTGTATCTATAGATGGATTAGGTAGTTCTATCCTATCTTGATTATTTTTCTGATCATACTGCATAAATACTAAATTCCAGATCTCAACAAATCTGTCACCATCTTCATCTAGCGAACCGGGAGGACCTCCACTAATATGATCACCATGATCATAAAATATCTCTGAACATGGCCCGCAAGGTCCTGTATCACCCATAGACCAAAAATTATCATGGGTATCTATTTTAATTATTTTATGATCACTAAGACCTGATATTTTTTTCCAAATTTTAAATGCTTCATCATCTTCATGAAATACTGTAACAACTAATTTATCTTTTGGGATTTTGAATTCTCTCGTGATTAGCTCCCATGCAAATTCAATAGCACCTTCCTTAAAATAGTCTCCAAAAGAGAAGTTTCCAAGCATCTCAAAAAAAGTATGATGCCTATGTGTATAACCTACATTATCCAGATCATTATGCTTGCCACCTGCCCGAACACATTTTTGTGATGTCACAATTCTTTTTTGATTGACGGTCTCTATTCCCGTGAAATAGTTTTTGAATTGAACCATACCCGCGTTGGTAAATAATAGCGTCGGGTCGTTGGCAGGAACTAGAGAACTTGAAGAATTAATCTCATGATTCTTACTTTTAAAATATTCAAGAAATATATCTCTTACTTCATTAGTTTTAGTCATATCCTAATTATAAACTAGTGGCAGACTAAAATCTATAATGTTTAAGCTTTATTCAGATATCTGAACATTTTTTTCTTCTTCATCTTCTAATTCACTTACAGGTGAAGCTTTACTTGCGTAAAAATTACGAATTTTACTCTCAATTTCATCAGCGATAGCAGTATTTTCTTTTAAGAACTGTCTTGCATTTTCTTTTCCTTGACCAAGTCTTTCCTCACCGTAGGAGTACCAAGATCCAGCCTTGTCAACAATTCCTATTTTTATACCCAAATCAATTAATTCACCATTTTTTGATATACCCATACCATACATCAAATCAAATTCTACTTGTTTAAATGGAGGTGCAACTTTATTCTTCACAATTTTACATCTAGTTTCGTGCCCAATAACCTCATCTTTTTCTTTAATTTGGCCAATTCTTCTTATATCAATTCGTACCGAAGCATAAAACTTTAATGCATTACCACCTGTTGTTGTCTCAGGACTGCCAAACATAACACCAATTTTCATTCTGATCTGGTTAATAAATATAACCATAGTATTTGAGCGCGATATAGAGCCGGTTAATTTACGTAATGCTTGGCTCATTAATCTAGCTTGAAGACCTGGTAAAGAATCTCCCATATCACCCTCTAGCTCGGCTCTTGGAGTTAGAGCCGCAACTGAGTCAATCACAAGAACACTTACAGCACCTGTTCTGACAAGAGTATCAGCAATTTCCAGTGCTTGCTCTCCTGTGTCAGGCTGAGAAATAAGCAATTCTTCAATATTAACACCAAGCTTTTTTGCGTAACCCGGATCTAAAGCATGCTCAGCATCTATAAACGAACACACACCACCATTTTTTTGAGCTTCAGCAATAGTATGCAATGCTAAGGTTGTTTTACCTGATGACTCAGGTCCATAAATTTCAATAACTCTTCCTTTTGGAAATCCACCAATACCCAAAGCCAAATCAAGTCCTACTGAACCCGTAGATATAGGTTCTATTTCAACAACAACACCGTCCGTACCTAGCTTCATAATGGAACCTTTACCAAATGATCGCTCTATTTGTGTTAATGCCGTTTCTAAAGCTTTGTTTTTTGCACTTTCATTAGAATTTTCTTTATCTACTGAATGTAATGACTTATCTGACATTGATATAAACCTTTCAAATTAAAATTACATACTATATTTTGTACCTTTTTTGTTCTCTTGTTGTCAAGCTTAAAATTAGAGTTTAATACTAATCAACAACAATAGTCTTAACTGTTAAATTTAATTCTTCTAGAGTAAATGGTTTATTTAGAAAAGAAATGGTGTCATCTCCTGTCAGCAGGTCATTATGGTAATTTTCAGTGTAGCCTGAAATAAATAATATTTTTTGCCTTGGAATAGTTTTTTTTATCTCTTTTGCCATAGTTGGACCATCCATTTCAGGCATCATAACATCTGATATTATTAGATCATAGTTGACCTCAGATTTGCGAATAATGTTTAGAGCTGAAATACCATTGTATGCTTCTGTGATGTTATAGCCACTCAATTCGAGTGCTTTTTTTGTAAAGGTACGAACGGAGTCCTCATCTTCGACAATCAAAATGTTACCAGTACCTGTGATATCTTTTACTTTTATTAGATCTTTTTTTTCTATGTCTGATTTATTTAGCTCATCATTTACCATTTCACGAGGAATAAAAATTTCAAAAATTGTCCCTTTTTTAGAAATAGGTGAAGATATAAAAATATAACCATTTAGCTGCTTAATAATTCCATAAACCATTGATAAACCGAGGCCAGTTCCTTCATGTCCCTTTGTCGAGTAAAATGGTTCAAATACCTTTTCTTTGATTTCATCTGGAATACCTGTGCCATTATCTTCGATTTTAATAAGCACATAGTCTTTTTTAACTAATTGAATATCATAAATTCTCGGAATTTTAGACTTTGGAATATTTTTTGTTTCTACTTCAATAAGCCCATCAATATTTTGGAACTCTATTGCATCTCTTGAATTTATTATAAGATTAGTAATCACTGTTTCAAATTGATTTAAATCAGCTCTTATCTTCCATAGTTTTATACCATGTTTTAATTTAATTTTAATTTTGTCACCGACCAGTCTATTCAAAAGTATTGTTTGTTCCTGTAATACATCAGTTAATAAAATAGACTCAATATTAAAATTTTGTTGCCTTGAGTAAGCAAGTAGTTGCCTTACAATTCCAGCAGCCCTCTGCGCATTATCTTTTATGGCTTGCAACTCTTTAAAAGTGAGATCCTCAGGTTTATGCCTTAAAATAAGTAAGTCCGTGGATACAATAATCGCTGTTAGCACATTATTAAAGTCATGCGCTATGCCACCTGCTAACTGGCCAACTGACTGCATTTTTTGACTTTGATGGAACTGATCTTTTATTGAAATTTGTTCAGTTGTTTCAATCAGAATAGCGAGTATTCTATTAGAAAAAATATCTTTGTTCTTTTTCAGTATTAGTGATGCAGTTTTGTTATTATCTAAATTTATTTCAATCTCGGTTTGTATAATATTATTTTTATCTTTAAATAAATTTTTTATTTTCAGAAGATCATCATTCGTCATAAAAGTATCTAAATTGATATCTTTCGGATCATATAAATTAAATAATTCCTCAAACATGATATTCTTATACTCTATGATGCAACTATCATTTATAACAATACATGGATATGGAATTAGATTAAAATACAGAAATTCATCGTGAATTATTTTTTTATTTATTACTTTTTCATAAATAAAAACTATTCCAAGAGAAGAGGTCAATACAATAAATGATAGTAAAATAAATGTTGGAAATAAAAGTATGAAAAACAAAAATAAAATAACAAATATAATAACATAGATCTTAAAAGACTTTTGAATGTTACCTGGTAAGTATTCTATTAAATTATTTAAATCTATATATTTTTTCGTTTCTTTCATGCCTTTCTTGCGCTTCCACAGACAATGTAGCTGTTGGTCTAGCTTCTAATCTAGCAAGACCGATTGGGTCGCCAGTCTCTTCACAGAAGCCATACTCATCTTCATCTATACTTTTTAGAGCCTTATCAATTTTTGATATTAACTTCCTTTGTCGATCCCGAGATCTTAGCTCCACAGATCGATCGGTTTCGTTAGATGCTCTATCTGTATCATCAGGGAATGTATTTTTTTCTTGAAGACTTTCGAGTGTTAATTTTGAATTTGAGATTATCTCTTGTTTCCAATCTTGAAGCTTTCTTTTGAAGTATTCAAGATGCTTATCACACATATATTCTTCAGATTCACTCGGTATATAATTATTAGTCACATCCAACCTCATAAGCAAATTTGATACTCTGTATATAAACTTAATAGAAAAACTAATCAATCAATTATGAATATTTTATATTGATTTTTTTATGACTTGTTAATAAAAATATTTCTATTGGGCTGATAATTTCTTCTGCAAAGACGAGCTCGTCGTAGTATATTGAAGCGTTAATCTTTCATCTGGATTCATATATTTGAATGCTGCGTGAGCCATTAGTGCGGTTTCATGAAATCCTGATAATATTAGTTTTAATTTTCCAGGATAAGTATTTATATCGCCGACTGCATATATGCCAGGTAGATTTGTTTGAAAAGTCTCAGTATTGACTGCTATTCTATCCTCTGCTAACTCCAATTGCCATTCCACAAGGGGCCCCAAAGACATTGTAAGTCCAAAAAAAGGCATCAGTATATCACAAGGAATTTGGAATTCTTTATCCTTCATATTGACATAAACACTCTTAAGATCTGTATCGTCACCAATTAGATCGGTTACTTGCCCAACATAAAATGTGAGATCTCCATTATCTCTCAGGTCCATAACTTTATTTACGGTTGCAGGCGAACCTCTGAAGTTGTCACGCCTGTGGATAAGAGTTAAGCTTTTTGCAATTTCGTTTAATTGAATTGTCCAATCTAATGCACTATCTCCTCCACCTAATATAACAATATCTTTATCTTTAAATCTATTAATTTTGTCTATTGAATAACTGACGTGTTTAGAATATTTTTCTAGATTATTTATGTTAGGTTTTTTTGGCTCAAATGAACCACCACCAGCTGCAATTACAATAATACTTGCGTGAAACTTTAAATCAGAATTTGTTGATATAATCCAACTACCATCCTCGTTTCTTTCTAATTTTGAAGCAAGCACTTCAAAGTGTAATTTTGGTGAGAATGGTTTTATTTGAAGCAAAAGTTTATCTGTCAAATCTTTACCTGAAATCATAGGATATGCGGGTATATCGTATATTGGTTTTTCTGGATACAATTGAGCGCATTGCCCACCTGGTTTATCCAGTATATCTATTACGTGACAATTAATATTCAGTAGTCCAAGTTCGAAAACTGCAAATAAGCCGACAGGACCAGCTCCAATTATCAATGCATCAGTTTTAATTATTTTTGACATATTATTTGTTATCCTAGAATTGAGATTCGGGTGTTTCTAATACAAGTCCATCAAGCTTGTCATCAATCTTAATTTGACAACATAGCCTGCTATTTTCCTTCACATTTGATGCAAAATCTAGCATATCCTCTTCCATCTCGGATGGTTTTTCCAATTTATCAATCCATTCTTTCTGGATGTATACGTGGCAAGTAGCACAAGTGCATCCTCCACCACATTCAGCCTCAATTTCGTAAATATCATTTTTTTGAGCGCATTCCATTATGGTTTCACCAACAAGCCCATCAGCTTTTGTTAGGACACCCTTAGAACTGATAAAATTTATATTGACCATACTTCTATAAATACTTTCATCTTGTTTCATAAATATAACTAAATTGTACTCTCTTAAATATAGTTATATATTAAGAAAATTCAAATGTTTGACTTAATCTTGAACCATTATAATGAAAAATAACAGATTCGATATAATATTGATTAACCAAGATAAATTATTATCAATTCTATAAAAAATTTATTTGCAAATAGCCTCTATATAACTTAAAGTTATAAATTAATAAGCTCATAATAAGTTACTAATATAATTACAATTTTTAAGACTAATTTTATGAATAAGATAACAATTAAAACAGATGATCAGCAGAACTTGGTGTTGGATAAAAAAAATCCTGCAAATGATGATGACTTATACTCAGCTAGTCTCCTTGAACAAATAAATATAGCGAAATCAAAAAAAAATTGGAAGCTCGCATTTTTTTTTACTATTTCGTATGTTATTATTTTTTCTACTTTTTTTTACCTCAATTTCAAAAATGATATTATTTCGTACAACTCATTGATATTAATTTTACAATCTCAAAAAATTCAATTGTATATTCTTTTAGCTATTATCCCAATTCCTCTAATCTGGATATACTTTGCAATAAGTAGAAAACTGAATGAAATATCCGTTATATCTGATGGACTGCTAAAAACAGCATTGCGACTAACACATCCAGCAAAATCATCAGAAAAAGCAATTAATTCGCTTAGTGGCGCCATAAATAATGAAATTAATCAAATTACAGCATCTGTTAATGAGGCAATAAAGAAATCTTCTGAACTTGAAAAAACTCTATCTATGGAGATTGAGCAAATTGAGTCATCTATGTTGAATAATGAAAATAAGATGTTAGCACTAATTGATGCATTGAAAGCACAAAAGAGTGAGATTGTTGATACAGCTAACTCAACAAGTGTTGACATTAAAAGAATAATCGAAAAAAATAATGAGAGCTCTCAAGAAATTGAAGGGCAAATTAATTTCTATGTGACTAAATTATCAGAAATTGAAGGTGAAATTGGTGATCGGCTTAGTTCATTTGAATTAGCAATTGATAAAATAAAACAATCTTCATCAGATATTGGAAATAATAGTTCAGGTATAATAGAGAGCCTTGATGCTGTGAATGAAAGAATAGATAAGCAATCTGCAATTGTTCTATCTAACAAAACTCAACTAGATCACAAACTTACTCAATTAAATGAAGTAATAAAAGATCAAAATTTAATGCTCAATGTCTCAATATCTGATCTTACACAAACAAGTGATACATTAGCAAAAAATATACTCGATGAAAACGAGATATTATTGCAATACAAAAATAAAATTGAGCCAGGATTGACAGATATATATCAAAAACTTGAAAATGATATTATCAACTTATCTCAAATAACTGAAAATTTTGAACTAAAAATAGAAAATATAAGCCAAACTACCATCAAGAAGATTGATGATAAACTTCAAGATGAAATACAAGTGAATGAAAATTTATCCGAGAACCTCCGAGAAATATCTCTAAATATTACAAATGAAATCCAAGATCAAATATCGAGCCTCAAAGAGATCTTCTCTACAATAAACCATGAAACAAACTCATCTATTGAAAAACAAAAATTTGAGATTGAAAAATCGTTTGATCAAAAAGTATTAGAATTAAATGCAAAAACAAAAATGATGATAAGTTCAATAAAAGATATTACAGAAGATACAACTGAACAGCTAAATTTGACTATTAAAGATATTCTTAAATCAATTTCCTCAAACTTTAATCAAACTGCCGCCATTACGGATAAAGAACTAATTAATTTACAAAATACCACAGAAGCCAAGTTAATAACGCTTTCTGGAAGTCTACTTGATAAGTCGAAGGAATTAAGTTTAACAACAATCAATAACATAGACTCAATTACAAATGATATTTCAAAGAAAATAATTGATTTTAAAAATGAAGCAAATACTACTTCAACAAATTTAGCTAATAAAATTTCAGCTTCAACAGATGAGTTTACATCGGAGTTAGTTGAAATACATAAAGATACAGTAGAAAAGATTAATAATGAGATGAGTCAGATGACTTCTACATATAAAGGGAATGCAGAAAACCTTACATTGGCATCAAAATCCTTGATGGATCAGCTTGAGAAAACTCGGAGTACTATGAAAAAAGACTTATTTGAATTACCTGATGAAACATCTCATTATCTTGAGAAAATGAGACAAGTAATAGAGGAACAGATAATTGCAATTAATCATTTGAATAATCTTGTCTCAGAATATGATAATGATCGAGATATAGAGAAACTAGAAAATAAAAATCATCGAATTGATCTAGGCAAAAACCCTGTAATAAATACCATCAAAACCAATAAATCCAGAAGAACATCAAATGATCGTATATTACCAGACTTACTATCTCCAAAATCACGCATGAATGAAAAGAAAAATTTAGCTGATAATCAAAAGTTTGAGCTAATTGAAAATGAAATTTTGGATATTATAAAAATAGACTTTGAAAAGTTACCAACGCTTATTCCAAATAGGCAGCCAAGTATTCTTTGGGAGTCTTTTTACAATGGGGATAATGATACTTTGAATGAAAAATCCTATTCAAGATTAGGACGAAGGGTTTATAATAATATCAAAGTCAAGTATTCTGAAAATAAAAGCTTCAGAAGCCTAGTAAATAAATACCTTAAACTATTTGAAGAAATAATATCAAATTATCAAAAAGATAATGATGAAAGTAAAATAAGTACATTGCTTGACTCCGAATCTGGTATACTTTTTATCTTAGTATCTCATTCAATTGGGAAACTTGACTAGAAAAAACTTATTTCCTAATTCTTAAATTGCTGATCTAAATTGATGAATAAACTTAAAATCAGTTTTGAACATGAGAAATTCCCTCTTAAAGATGGTTTTACTATATCAAGGGGAACACGAGATGTGATTGAGGTTATTAAAGTAAAGATCACTGATGGTGTATTTAAAGGTTATGGGGAATGCTCTCCTAACAACAGATTTAGCCAATCTATATCAAGCGAAATAGATAAGTTAAAGCTTATCAAAAAATTCATGAAGAATAATTCTGTTGGTTACAATAATTTAAATTTAGTAGATCTATGTGGTCCAGGCCCAGCATCTGCGGCAGCAAATAGTGCCCTTTTGGACTATAAATTAAAAAAAATGAATAAGACCATTTGGGAATACTTAAACATAAATGAGCCAAAGTTTATAAAAACAATGGTGACAATAGATATTTCGTCTCTTGAAAAAATGTTAAAGAAAGCAGAAAGATATAAAAAATACACAATGTTTAAAATTAAACTTAGTGGAAAAAATGAAGATTTTAATAAGCTTAATAAAATAAGAGAAATTTACCCGAAAAAAAATATAATCGTGGATGCAAATGAGTCGATATTACCTGAAAATTTAAAAAATTACCTCACAATTTGCGAAAGACTCGGGATTGAAATGATTGAGCAGCCGATGAGACCGGAATTTGATCAATTACTTACAAACATTAAAAGTAAAATTATTTTTTGTGCTGATGAGTCATGCAGGGATATGTCAGATATATCAAAAGTAAAAGAGTATTATAATGCCATAAATATCAAACTTGATAAAGCCGGGGGTCTAATTGAAGCACTTAATATGTGTGTATCAGCAAAAAAATATGGGTTATTAGTTATGACAGGATGCATGATGTGTACTTCTCTAGGAATAGCGCCAGCACAAGTCCTTGCAAGCTACTCAGATTATGTTGATCTTGATGCACCACTCTTCTTGGAGAAAGATAGGCCGAATAGTATAAACTTTGACTCGGGGAAAATATCTGTAGCAAAAAAAATGTTATGGGGCTAGATGTTAGAGCAAATACACGAAATTTTATTTGAAAAAAAAATATTAGATAAGAATGAAACTATTCTAAATTATAGTCTTTTGAGTGATAAATATAATGTAAATACAAACTATTTGGAAACTAATAAAAAAAAATATATTTTAAAAACTCAAAATAAAATAAACAATCAACTACCCACCCTGAAAAATATTTACTACGATCTCAGAATGTTTCCCCTCTTCTCTTTGAGAATATATTATTGTGATCAAAATATGTGCCTAATGGAATATATTGAAAATGACAAATATGAAATCAATTTAAATCAAGCAGAAATTACTGCTAAAAACTTGGTAAAACTTCATTCGCAGACAAGCAAATTTTTTGGCTATAAATTTGATACATATCTAGGAGATTTAATACAAAATAATTCACCTAACTATAACTGGTGCAATTTTTTTCTGAGACAAAGATATGATTTTTACCTTAATAAAATTAAGAGTCGCAACTATCTGTCTCTAGAATTATTTCGTAAACTTATTACACTGCGAAAAACCATTAAAGAGAGATTACTTGAACCAAATATGCCTGGCCTAATTCATGGTGATATATGGTTACAGAATATTTTAACAAAGGGCAACCAAGTTTCAAGAATTATTGATCCGGCTGTATTTTATGCAGATACAGAATATGAACTCGCATACATATACCAAAATGGAACATTTGCTAAAGGATTTTATGAAAGATATAATTACTACAGACCTATAAGTGATGAATTTTGGAATTTTAAGATTTATATCTACCAAATCATTCCCTTAATGCAATATACACTATTGGAAAGCCCAATATATTTGAAGGAAATTGAAAAATTGGTAGATCTTATTTATAAAAATTGATTCTTAAAGAAATTATTATTTACTTCAAATAAATTTCAACTCAACTATACTATCCAAGATATATAAAAATCGAAAACATATACTGAATAATGAACAAATTTCAAAAAATTCCAACTTTAATAGTTCTATTATTATTATTCTGTATATTTTCATTTCAAAAATCATACTCAGATGAAAAGAATATAGAAAAATGCTATAGTTTTAGTAAAATGGGCTTGCATGAGCCGGCAATTGGTCATTGCTTAAAATTATTAAGTTCAGAGAGTAATGATCAAAAGAAATCATACGCACTTTACTACCTCTCTAATTCCTATTTTTCACTTGGTGATAATCTATCAGCAATCAAATACATAGATGAGCTCGTCAAATTAAATACTACGATCACCAAAGAAACCTTCTATTTAGCAGGTCTAATAAACTTAAAGTTAGGTGATAACAAACAAGCCTCGTTTTATCTTCAAAAAGCAATAGAAAGTGGATTAGATGGAATAGATATCCAGCGATTATATGCAAGGTCTCTTTTTAAATCTGGCCAAGCAGATCTCTCAAATTTAATACTGACCGGCTTAATGTATAAAAATTCAGATGATAAAATAAGCATGACCCAACTTACAGAGAATTTAATAATTTTGGAAGATTACTCAAAAGCTGAGGGTATTATAAATAAAATTATCGAAATTGATCCGGAATATTCATATTCTTACTATTTAAAATATCAATTATCCCGGTATGAGAATGATTATAAAGCTGCACTAGTTAATATAAATAAAGCACTCTTAAGAGATCGAAGTAATATTAGGTATATAATAGAGAAAGTAAAAATACTTACCCAAGATAAAAAATACGAATTAGCAAAATATAACATATCTAATATTAAGAAATTTGATCCTAATGATATTCAGTCCTCAGTATTACTTGATAATATATTAGATATCCAGGCCTTAGATTTACAAGAGAAAGCAAGAAATTTTATTAAATCGAAAGATTATGATAAATCTATAAACCATTATAATAGCGCAATAAAATTTAATCCATCCAATTCACTTTTCTATTTTGAGAGAGGGCAAGTATATTTAATATTAGAGAACTATGAAAAATCTGCTGACGATCTTATTATTGCCGTCTCCCTAAATGAAGATCTCGAAAAAAATAATCTTAATCTTCTTCTGGGTAAAATATTTTTTAAACAAGGAAACATAAAACTCTCAGTAGAATATATGGATAAAGAATTAAAAGTAAATCCAAGCAGTAATGAGGCATTGATGTGGCAAGTTAGGTCTTTATCTGAAATTGGACAGTACCAGGAAGCTTCGATGTATGCTGATAAATTAATAAAATACAATCCAGACTCTCCAGATGGGTATGCAATTCTTGGTGATATTAAACTTATGCTCGGAAATATAAATGAAAGTAATCTTCTACATGAAAAAGCCCTCTCAATTGACCCAGAGTACAATATTGCAACGAAAACTAAAGTATTCTAATATTTTGACATTTTTTTCTTCAAAATTAATATAAAAATATATATAACTAATCATTAGTTCAACTTTGGTTGATTTTACAGCAAGATTATAAAATCAATTAATCAAATATGGGAGAGATCATGTCAAATACACCTTGGAAATCCGATCAATGGCTAACTAGTCAATGGAACTTTGCACCAGAAGTCACAAAAGAAATAAATTTTCCTGAAAAAATACAAATTCACGATGTAACACTTCGAGATGGTGAACAACAAACAGGAGTAGCATTTAATTATGATGATAAAATAAGAATTGCAGAAGCACTGGCTGAGGCTGGAATTCATAGAATAGAAGCAGGGATGCCTGTCGTGTCTCACCAAGATGCAAAAGTTGTATCAGATTTAGCAAAGAGAAATCTTGGACCTGAAATATTCTCCTTTGCAAGATGTATGGTAGACGATGTTCAACGCGCTGTAGACTCAGGTGTTTCTGGGGTTGTTATGGAAGTTCCCTCAAGTCAACATCTAATTGAACTTGGATATAGGTGGGAACTAGAGCGAGCTATTGATTTATCGATAGAGTCTACAAAATATGCTCATGAACAGGGACTAAAAGTCGTATTCTTTCCAATTGATTTTTCAAGATCAGATCTAAAATGGGTCATCGACTTAATTGAAAAAGTTGGAAATGAGGGGCATATGGACTCTCTCGCACTTGTTGATACAATGGGTGCTACATCTATTCATGCAATGCCATATTTTGTAAATGCAATTAAACAAAGAATTAAAGTCCCACTTGAAGCCCATTTCCATCAAGACTTTGGTTTAGGTGTCGCAAATACTTTGATGGCAGTCTCAATGGGTGTGGAAGTAATTCATTCAACTGTTCTTGGCCTTGGCGAGAGAGCTGGTAATGTTCCTACCGAAGAAACTGTAATGGCACTAAAAACTCTCTACAATAAGGACATTGGTATTAAAACTGAAAACTTAAAATCAATTGCTGACTTAGTAAGAGATTTGTCAGGTGTAAACGTTCCATCAAACAGGCCAATTGTTGGAGATGATTTGTTTAATGTTGAGTCAGGAATTATTGCGAACTGGTTGATAAACTGCGGATACGAAAATCAGACAGAACTATTCCCATTTAGACCAAGTATGGTAGGACAGAATGAGCCTGAAATCGTAATAGGTAAAGGCTCTGGTATTGACTCCATCAAGGATAGATTAAATAGATTCCAAATTAAAGCTGATGATAAACAGGCTATGGATATTCTTATGGCAATTAAAGATTGGGGACTTAAACATAAAAGACTTATGAATGATGATGAATTCAGAGCTATAGCTGAACAAACTCTATCATAGATAAAGGATATCAGATGAAAATTGATTACTATGCTCGCGGAGGATATAACGTAAGTTATGAAGCGAGAGTATCTCCAGCCGAACTAAGAGAACAGAGAATTGCAAAAGCCAAGGCAGAGTTAAAAAAATCAGGATTAGATGCTATATTGGTCTGGAAAGATGAAAACCAGAGATATTTAACAGATCTAAGACCACAAATAATCCATGGAAAGTCTACTTGCCTCAATGGTGCCTTGCTAATTGATAATGAAGATCCAATATTATTTTGCTCTGGTGGGGAGAGAGATAGAGTTGATAGAACTATGCCTTGGATTAAAGAAGTCCATACAATCCCAATTATTGAGGAAAAAGCTCTTATAAACGGTTTGGTAAAAGATATTCTTGGACCCGTTCTAAAAAAGTATAAAATCGACAAAGGTAAACTTGGACTTGATGAGTCGAACATTATATTTCATAAAGCATTAGAATCCGCCTTCCCAAACCTTTCTATTGAAGATGGTGATACTCCGATGCAAAAAGCTAGAATGATAAAACTACCTGGTGAAATTGCATTACTTGAAGAGGCCACCGCTATTGCAGATGCAGTATGTGCAACAGCTATCAACTCAGTACAAGAAGGAGTTAGAGAATGCGATGTTGCAGCCAATGCTATGCATACCCTTTACACATTAGGTGGAGAGTACTCTCATGTTACAACACCTTTTGTTGCCTCAGGTGAGCACATGGCACCTCCTAATCGAATCTGTTCTGATAAAATTATTAGAGATGGTGATCTTGTCTTTATTGACATTGGTGCTGCATGGAATGGTTACTTCGGTGATATGGCTCGAACTGTATATTGCGGAACTCAGGCATCATATCCATCAAAAGAGCAAATAAACGTCTACAGTGCAGTATATCATGGGCTGAAAGCTGGGATAAACGAGATGAGGCCAGGAAAAACAAATAAAGATGCCGCGAATGCATTAATAAAAGAAGCCTCAAAATATGGTCTTGGAGGAAGCTTTTTGTCCTTATTTATTGGACACGGTGTCGGAATTGGAGCTAACGAGCCACCATATATTGGAGAGACATTACCCGGTGCACCAGAATATGAATTTCAGCCAGGTATGGTTTTTGCCGTAGAACCATTAATATGGATTGACGGAGTTCGAGGTGGTGCAGGCGTCAGATTAGAAGAACAAGTTTTAGTCACAGATGATGAACCTCATATTATGTCAAGGACACCTTTCGATGAGAGATTAATAGAGGCAAAGTAAATAAATATAAAAAAGGATAATTAAATGGCAAAGACACGTATTTATATAACTCAACCAATAGCACAAAGTGCAATTGATAGGTTAGAAAAAAGGGGCGATGTAGAAATTAAGATTAACCCAGATGCTACAAAAATTCTCCCCTATGAAACGTTGATGGAAGAGGTAAAGAATTGTGATATTCTCTACTGCTTATTACATGATGTAGTTGATAAAAAAATTATGCAAGCAAACCCAAATCTAAAGGCAGTTGCATCTCAATCTATCACACCTGATAGAATTGATGTTAAAGGCGCTACAGAACTGGGGCTTCCGGTTACTGTTATTCCTGCAGTTGTTACTGATGCTACTGCAGATATAGCTTTTGGTTTGTTATTATGTGTTGCAAGAAGAATTGTAGAAGCTGATAGATTTGTTAGAGCTGGAGGGTATCCTGGCGCACAATCAGCATTATTTCTTGGTGGGGATGTTTCCGGTAAAACCCTTGGTCTGGTCGGTGGACGAGGCAGAATTGGGAAAGCTACAGGGCTTCGAGGGAAAGGCTTTAACATGAAAGTATTATACTGGGGACCAAATAAAATGACACCAGAGGATGAAAAGGAATGTGGTTTTGAATATGTTGAATTTGATGAATTATTTAGGCAATCGGACTTTGTATCCGTGCACGCAGCTGAAAGACCTGAAACGAAGCATCTAATCTCTGATAGAGAATTTAAGCTCATGAAAAAATCTGCGTATATTGTAAATTCAGCACGTGGACCGATCATAGATGAGAAGGCTATGGTAAGAGCTCTTCAAGCTAAAGAGATTGCTGGAGCGGGTTTAGATGTATATGAAAATGAACCTCAAATTGAGAAAGAGTTATTTGGGATGGATAATGTTGTACTTGCGCCTCATTTAGGTTCAGCAGGTAAAGATGTTAGAGAAGGAATGGCACAAAGAGTTGTAGATAATATTGAGGCACTCATAGATGGCAAGACTCCTCCTAATTGCGCAAACCCTGAAACACTTAAATAGAAAGTTATTATCATGAAAAATACTCCATTAGTTGTTGTAACTGATAGCCCCTTCCCGTCACTAGACCCTGCAAAAAAAGCACTTGAAATTGCAAATGCTGAAGTTATTCAAGCCAAAAGTAATTCTGAGGAAGATATAATCGAGGCCGCGGAAAACGCTGATGCGATTTTAGTTACATATGCCAAATTAAATGAAAACATTTTGAGAAGTCTGAAAAAATGCAAAGCAATTGGACGATTTGGCATTGGTGTTGATAATATAGACTTAGAGGTTGCAGCTGAATTGGGAATATCTGTCAACTATGTCCCCGATTATTGCCTTGATGAAGTCTCAGATCAAGCAATGGCTATGATTATATCTATGGCAAGAAAGATTCCACAATCAAACAAATTAGTTCAATCCGGTAGATGGGAAATGCCAGCTGTTGTTCCAATTTATAGATTAAGAGGAAAAGTTGTTGGCCTTATTGGCTTCGGTAACATTCCAAGACTAATGGCTCCAAAAGCCCAAGCTTTTGGGTTTGATGTGATTGCTTGTGATCCATATGCTCCCGCAGATATTTTCGAGAAATACGGTGTAAAAAGTGTAAGCATGGACGAGCTTTATGAGAAGTCAGATTTTATTTCAGTTCATGCCCCTCTTTTACCTCAAACAAAAGGTTTGGTTGATATTGAAGCTTTTAGAAAAATGAAAAAAACAGCAATTATCGTAAATACAGCCCGTGGACCTCTAATTAATGAAACGGACTTAATACAAGCGCTCGATGCCAATGAAATTGGTGGAGCGGGGCTTGATGTGGTCGAAACAGAGCCACTTCCAGCTGACTCACCGCTTATTGGCAGAGATAATGTAATACTTGCCCCTCACACAGCTTTCTACTCAGTTGAAGCTCTTGAAGAGTTGCAGACAAAAGCCGCGTCCGACGTTGCAAAAGTATTAATAGGTGAAGAACCTGTTTATCCCATCAAAGCTTAAATAGAGTTAATAGCCTGACCCCTAGATAGTATTAATGGTGTTTTATCATTATAGCTGTATTCTATAATTTTCCCTACATAGATATCGTGATCGCCTCCAGGGAAAATTGAATGGGTTGTACATTCAAAAATTGCTACACACCCATCTATTATTGGTAAATTCCTATCATTCATCTTCCATGACACTTCCTTAAACTTGTTTTTGGAAGGAGTTGCGAATATTTTTAGAAGCTCAGACTGCTCATTTGTCAATATATTTACTGCAAATAATTTTCTGTGGCGAAATGCATCTATACTTGGCGTATTATTGGATATGCCCCACATTATTAGTGGAGGATCGAGAGATAGTGATGTAAACGAATTTATTGTCAAACCTACTGGATTATGATTTTGATCAGATGTTGTTATTATCGTGACACCTGTTGTATAACAGCCAAGGGCATTTCTTAAATCATTTTTTTCATTCATAAAAAATTCCTCAAAATATTTTCTGTATGTTAAGTTCATCTGAGATCTTATCAAGTGCATTTTTGAGATTACTATGAATTGGGACACCATTTACTTTTCTGTCTTGATATATTTTATGAGATCTTTCGCCAGGTAGCCTTATTTCATCAAATCCTGGAAGAAGGGCCGACCCCTTCATTTGACGCCAAACTTCATCTATATTATTTTTGAATAAACTTACATCTATAAATGCTGCTATATCAATTGCAATTATAAAATGTCCAGTATTTGTAAAACTCGTGGCATCTGCATTAAAATCGACAACTGCTTTACCAAATGCAGCACCATTTAATGTTCCAGCTAATATACCGAACATTAAAGCTAAACCATAACCCTTTGCCTCTCCTATAGGTAATAAAAAACCTTCACTTGATTTTGATGGATCAGTTAATGGCATACCTTGCTTATCTATCATCCACCCAACCGGCATTTCCTCTTTTCTTTGAAGTTTTTCTTTGACTTTACCGTATGCAGCAACGGTTGTAGCCATATCTAATATAATTGGTGGTCTATCGTTACTTGGTACGGTAATAGCTATTGGATTTGTTGATAACAACATATCTTTTCCACCCCATGGTGGAACATGATTAGAGCTGCCAACTGCTACATAGATACCGATCATATCATTTTTTAGAGGTATTCGAGCATATAAGGAAGCGGGCCCAGCATGATTTGATGAGTTTGCTCCTACCCAAGCAACTCCATTTTCTTTTGCTTTCTTAACTGCGATATTTGCAGCTCTTTCCATAACCAAATGGCCCATACCATTATCACCATTAATAACTGCCATAGAATTCTTCTCTTTCTCTATCACAATATTGGGGATTTTATTTATCCCTCCAGCAATTAATCGTTTTACATATTGAGGTAACCTAAAAACACCATGTGCATCACTTCCAATCATATCTGCATCTGACATCAAACCTGCAACAATATCACTATCATTTTCAGGGAGCCCTACAGTAAGTAAAACATTTTTTATATAACCTTTTAAGTGACTCTCACTAATATGTTTAAATTTTTCAGCCATTACAAATCCTTTATCGTGAAAATATTTATATCTAAAAATAAGAAATCTAGATATGAAATTATTTATTATTTTATAATTTAATGATATTCTAAAATTCAATAATAGGAAATAAATAAATGGCTGCTTATTGGATTGCTAGAGCAAAAGTTATTAATGCTGAATCTTATAAAAAATATGCTGATAAAGCTGGTGATATTGTTGAAAAATATGGTGGTAAATTTCTTGCAAGAGGTGGGGACTACAAAATTATGGAAGGTAGTGACCATTATACAAGATTTGTAGTGGCTGAATTCCCAAATATGCAAATTGCCGAACAGTGCTTCAATTCAAATGAATATAAAAGTGCAGCCGCGCATCGAAGAAATGGTGCGGGAGATGTTGAAATTATTTTTGTTGAAGGTTCATAAGAAAATAAAGGAGAATAAATAATGACTGCAAATATTATTAAATTTGAGGATAGACCTAATTTTGACCGCGGAGACGGGGTCTCAACAGCTTTATTATATGGAAAAGATAATGCTGAAGGAACAGTCTTTACTTCAGGGTTTACAACATTTCCTACCGGAAGAGCGGCCCCAATGCACAGTCATAATTGTTGTGAACAGGTTTTAATAATTTCTGGATATGGTGAAGTTGAGTCAGGGGGCGTCAAAACTAAATTGAAAGCAATGGATAACTCTTTCATCCCGGCTAATGTCCCTCACAGATTTAATAATATTGGTGATGAACCACTTACTATATTTTGGATATACGGAGAAACTAATGTTACGAGAACTTTTACAGAAACTGGGGAAACAGTTCAACATCTCTCTTCAGGAGATAAGGTAACTTAATGACATCTCCTAAATATCAAAGTGTGTCTGTAATTGGCGTTGGACAAATGGGCCTTGGAATATCAAAAAATATTGATAAAGTTGGAATGCTTAAATCACTATTTGACTCGAATTTAAATGCACTTTCTGAATTTGATGACAGAAATGATATTTATATTAATGACCTATCAAATAGTACCCAATCTTGTGATGTATTTATCCTCATTGTCCCAAGCACAAAGGAAATACTAGATTTTCTATTTTCAAACGATACTATTCTTAAGATTAAAAAAAACTCAATTGTAATTGATTTAACAACATCAAATCCTGAAGATAGTATAAAGCTCTCCAAAGATCTCTCTGATAATGGTCTTCACTATATTGATTGTGGTATGACGGGAGGAGCATTAGGGGCAGATAAGGGATCACTAACATTGATGATTGGTGGCGAGAGTGAAATAATAGAAAAAGTTAGACCAATTCTAAAATCTTTTACAAATAATCTATTTCATGTAGGTAAAACTGGATCTGGCCATGCACTTAAATTGATTCACAATATGGCAACACATAGTATCTTCTTAACAACAGTGGAAGCTGTTAGAAGTGCTGAAGAACTCGGTATAGACGCAGAAAAAGTAATTGAAGTTTTTAATTCAGGTAATGCGAGAAGCTATATATCTGAATCAAGATTTCCAAATCATATATTATCAAAAAAATGGGACGGTCGGTCCCGTGTATCTAATTTATATAAAGATCTCAATATGGTAACAACACTTTTGAATAAGATGGATGTAAAATGCCCTTATGGTGATTTAACAACTGAAATATTAGAATCCGCCATAAAGATGGATTTTGAAAATACAGACTTCACGAAACTTTTTCTTGAATATTATAACTTATTAGACCAATAAACTAACAACGAATGTAAGGAATTTTTTTGTCGAAATATAAAATTTATTGGGCTGGGTATCATCCAGAAAAATCTGTTCAGGCTCAAAGTATATTATTCTTAAGAAATGAGTTAGAAAATATCTATGGAAGTGAGCTTGATTTTAAATTTGTCTCAGATATTGGCGATTTAAAATATAATGCACTAGATCTGTTAAGTCTTGTGGAAAATGGGGATGTTGACTGCTGCTATTTTTATTCTAGTTACTTAACCGATCGAGCTGAAGAATTAAATTTATTTGAGATCCCATTCCAAATATCTTCAAGAAAACATATTTATAAAATTTTAGACTCTGAGATTGGCCAATATTTAGCTGAAAAAATTGAAAAAAATTCTGGATATAAAGTATTAGGTTGGTGGGATAATGGCATTCGCCATGTCAGTTCAAATAAAATTCATATCAAATCATTTGAGGATTGTAAAAAATCTACAATACGAATTGCAAAAAATGAGATGCATAAGCTAGTATTTGAAAATCTTGGATTTAAAACAAAGTTTGTTGATGTTAAGCAACTCAAGAGTGCTATTATTAATTATGAGGTTGATACTCAAGAGAACCCACTCACAAATATTATAAATTACGGTATTGAAGATTATCATCCCTACATAACAACGACATCTCATTTATTTGGAACATCTATTTTATTATCTAATAAGAAAAAATATGACGCATGGCCGGACACATTTAAATTAAATCTATCAAATACTATTAAAAAAGCCACTAAATTTCAAAGAAAACTTGCATTTGATGAAGATGCTAGATGCTTAGAATACTTAAAGAAAAAAGGAACCAAGATCCAAGATATGGATAAAGAGTTAAGAAATAAAATGAAAAAAATATCTTTGGAATCTTCCCTGAAAAAATTAGAGGGAATACCGAAAGATATTCAGGAGAAATTCTTTTCTGCTGAGTAAGTTAAAAAATATCATCCATTCTGCTTGGCAGAATTATTTCTTTGCCCTCTTTCGCTGATAAATCCATAGCCATAGTCATTAAAAGATTTCTATGGCCATCTTGAGCTGTAGCATGAGGTGTGCTTTGCCCAGTGCATAATTTTGTATACCATGTATTTGTCTCTTCTCTCATGGGACCCCAAAATTGACCCCCTTGAACATCTCCTGCTGGATAACTTGTAAGGAAATCAACATGTCTACCTTGAGGGGGTGCATAATCACGCGAAGTATACCCAGCTCCTTGCGCAATATTTGAAGCAAGTACTAGATCCCTATGTGTATCTTCAATATCTATTACACCTTCGGTCCCAACAATTCCAATTTCTAATCCATAGACAGATCCAGGCCAAACCTCAGGTAATGCCCATGATATGTTCATACTCCAAATTGTTCCATCATCCATTGTAAATATTCCGAAAGTAGAGTCTTTTGTTCCCCACTGGTTGAGCACACCATCTACTGATTTTGCGTATACACTCACAGGATTTTTTCCTTCCATAAGCCACATTGACATATCAAGGCTATGTGTACCTGATACAACCATCGGAGTTAAATTCTCCCTATCATTTGTCTTATTAATAGTTGCTATTGGCACCATTTTATTCATAAATGCCCGTGTTACAACTGAATGTACATGACCAATTTGACCTGTTGTAAGCCTTTCTTTGACTGCTAGGAATCTTCTTCTAAAACGATTAGTATACCCCATGGCAGTATCAATATTGTTACTTTCAATAGCATCAATAATCTTCCTTGAGTCCTTCGGGTTAGTTGCTAGTGGTTTCTCAATGAATAATGAATGCCCCATTTCAACGGCTTTAAGTGTAGGCTCTACATGCGCATTTTCTTCTGTTGCAATTATAACAGCATCAACTTCGCTTCTATTTAGGAGTTCATTGAAATCTGTTGTATAAAAATCTGCATTACAATCCTCAGCTAATTTTTGGGCAGCATCCTTACGAATATCGCATAATCCCAACCATTTTATTCCAGGATAATCTCTTGCTAATTCTGCCCTTATTCTTCCAATCGTGCCACAGCCAACCAGGGCTAATCCTATGTCCTTCATTTAATTTTGCTCCTTATCAAGTGGGTCAATATTCATAGGCAGATTAACAGGTTCTCCGCGTTCAGCTGATAAATCAGCGGCCTGGTATAATTCCATAACTACTCTGGCTTCCTCGGGTTTGACTACAACAGGTTTATTAAACAATATAGCGTTAATAAAGTTATTCGTTTCCTCTGCCATTGGACCAGCATTTACATGCGCAACAGGCTCTCCTGGCATGGATGACATCGGATATTCAATTCCCCTATCGCCTGTCATTATAGTTACGTCACTGTGGCTATCATCAACCATTATTGCACCCTTTGATCCTATGAATTCCATCTTAGTGGATGAGTAATTTGGATAGCTTGGAGGTAAAACCCAGCCTGCTCCTACTGTGACTACAGTACCATCGTCAAGTGTAACCATAATAAATTGGCAGTCGGCAGAATTTGCATTTTTTATAAGAACTTTTTCAACTTGTTGAGAGTAAACACGCACAGGTTTCCGAGGCGCTAATACCCACAAAGCATAGTCTAGATCATGCGTGGCTTCCATTGCTGCAGGAGACAGACGTGTTCTACCAACTATTCGCTTGGATAATGATGTCGTAATATTTCTTGTAATTAAAACACTAACTGGTTCTCCAAGAGTACCATCCTGAAATTTTTCCCGTACATAAGCATACTTAGAACGAAACCTTTGAGAGTACCCTATTGTAAATTGTACCTTGTTATTTGCCGCTATTTTAATTAGTTCATCGGCCTCTGATAGAGTTCTTGCAATTGGTTTTTCTAGTAGAACATGCTTGCCCGCTTCAAGAGCTTCCTTAGCCATTGGATAGTGAAGACTTTCAGGAGTTGTTGAAATCATAATAGCGTGTATATTATCGTTTTTAATTAACTCGTTATAATCTGTTGTAGCTGACGTCGCATTTGTAAGTTCACTTACTTCTTTCAGTCTATCTTCACGAATTTCAGCTATGTGTAACTCATCGACTAAGCCATTTTTAGCACTAGCTTCCGCTCTGATACCGCCACACCATCCAGTACCTATGATACCAACATTTAATCTATCCATTTTTTGCCCCTATGTTATTCTATAATTTTATATATATATTTGGATTTAATGTCTATGTGAAAATTATTTATATATAGATATATAAAAATTTATAATTTTTAAAAAAATTTACAGGAAATTTACTATTACTGTCTTATTTTGTGTACATATATTAGAATTAGAATTATTATAATTTGAATCTAATAAACTGATTAATGATTATTGGTTAAATTGAGAAATTATAATTTTTTTATAGCAATTTCGAAATGATGAAACCGACAGATACAAAAAACCCTGATTACTATCATAAGGTTGTTGATTGTCAATGGGCTTGCCCGGCGCATACCCCCGTTCCCGAATATATTAGATTAATTGCCCAAAGAAAATATACCGAGGCTTATATGGTTAACTGGGAATCAAATGTTTTCCCAGGAGTGCTTGGGAGAACATGTGATAGACCTTGTGAGCCTGCGTGTAGAAGGGTCAGAGTAGAAGAAGAACCCGTGGCAATATGCAGACTTAAAAGAGTAGCTGCAGACAACAAATCAGATATCACAGATCAACTACCAATTATACCCTCTCAAAAAAATCTTGATATAAGTAGACTTCTATTTATGTATAGCTCTGCTGTCAACATCCAGTGCAGCTTCCTTAAGACTTTCGGTAAGAGTTGGATGAGCATGACAGGTTCTTGCAATATCCTCTGAAGAGGCTCCAAATTCAATCGCAATTGTAGCTTCTCCAATCAAATTACCAGCATCAGAACCGATGATATGTATTCCGTGTACTTTATCATCTATAGCATCTGATAAGATTTTAACAAACCCTTCTGTTTGGTTATTAACCTTTGCACGACCATTGGCAATGAATGGAAATTTACCAACTTTATAGTCTATTTTTTCTTCTTTTAATTGCTCTTCAGTTTTTCCAACACTTGCAATTTCTGGATCACAATAGATCACAGATGGAATTGCTTCATAATTAACATGACCATATTTTCCTGATATAATATCTGCAACTGCAACACCTTCCTCCTCTGCTTTGTGAGCAAGCATTGGTCCACTAATTACGTCACCAATTGCATAGATACTTTTCTTGTTAGTTTGATAATCTTTATTTACCTTTATCCTTTTTAACTCATCTTGATCAATTCCTACAATTTCAAGGCCAAGCCCTTCTGTATATGGTTTTCTTCCAACAGACTGCATAACAATATCACTTGATAGCTCTATTTTTTCATTATTTTCAATATTGTTTAATAAAACTTTTAATTTGCCTTTTTCTTTCTCAACACTCTCTACCTTTGTGTTTAGAATAAACTTCATACCCTTCTTCTCTAGTATTTTTTTTAAATAAACAGCACATTCTGTGTCTGTATTAGGCAGAATTCTGTCAAATGCCTCTACAAAAGTTACATTTGAACCTAACCTTGCCCAAACAGAACCTAATTCAATACCAATATATCCAGCACCAATTATCAGTAGACTGTCAGGAACGTTGTCTATACTTAGGCCCCCTGTAGATGAAATTATATTTTTTTCATCAATCTCAACTCCTGGAATAGTATTATGTGTTGAACCTGTTGCAATTATGATATTATCGGCATTATACCGTTCTTCAGATTTTCCATTGATAACCTTTATTTCATTATCTGATATAATCGAAGCAGAGCCTTTAATAGATGTAATCTTATTTTTTTTAAATAAAAACTGGATACCTTCGGTATTGGACTTGATCATACTCTCTTTATAATTGAGCATTTCATTTATATTTATTGATGTCTTTGATGTAATACCCATCTTTGAAAACTCATTATTTGATTGCTCATACATATGTGAGGCGTGAAGGAGAGCTTTTGAGGGTATGCAACCAATATTAAGGCAGGTACCACCAAAATTTTTATTTTTTTCAATGATGGCAACTGAATGACCGTTTTGGGCTAACCTAATTGCACAGACATAGCCCCCTGGACCAGAGCCTATAACGATACTATCAAAATTATTTTTCATTGGCACACTCCACTTTAAAATAAATCTATAAGATAATCTGCTGGGTCATCTATACATTTACGAATATATTCAAGGAAACTTACAGCCTCAGCACCATCGATAACTCTATGATCATAACTTAGTGCAAGATACATCATGGATCTAATTTCAATCTTATCATGAATTACCACGGGTCTTTTTTCAATTTTGTGCATACCTAGTATTGCAGATTGAGGTGGATTAAGAATGGGAGTTGACATCATAGATCCATAAATACCACCATTTGTGATGGTAAATGTACCACCTTGCATATCATCGATTTTTAGTGTGTCATTTCTTGCATTTGTACCCAATCCTAGCACTTCTATTTCTATCTCGGGTATAGAAAGTTCCTCTGCATTTTTCACCACTGGTACACATAAGCCCTTCTCAGTTGCAACCGCGATACCAATGTTTATATATTTCTTATATACAATATCAGTACCTCTAACCTCCGAATTGACAGCTGGATATTTTTTTAGTGCTTCTATACAAGCTTTTGAGAAGAAGCCCATAAAACCTAACTTTACATTATATTTCTCTTGGAACTTATCTTTATATTTTTCTCTAATTTTAAGAACATTTGTCATATCAACTTCATTAAATGTCGTTAGTATAGCAGCAGTATTCTGAACTTCTTTAAGACGATTTGCGATTGTTTGTCTTAATTTTGTCATAGGAACTATTTCTTCATTCTCACTTGATGATAGTTTATTTTTATTACTTGATTGTGTCTGCTTTTCAGCAACCCCCTTCATAACATCTTGTTTCAGAATTTGACCATCTCTTCCAGAACCATTTATCACATTAATATCTACCTTATTTTCAGCAATTATTCTTTGTGCAGACGGTGAAGGAACTCTTTTTGTTTCTATTTTTATTGGATTTTTATTTTTTTTCTCTGATTCCTCAGTTGGTTGCATACGTTCTTCACTATCACCAATAGTACCAATGATTGTTCCAACCTCAACTGTATCACCCTCTTTAAATAAATGTTTCCCGATAAAACCATCTGATGGAGCTGGAACTTCTATGGCAACCTTGTCCGTTTCAAGAGCAACGATTGGTTCATCAGCTTCAACCTTATCACCAGGATTCTTTAGCCACTTTCCTATAGTAGCCTCTGATATTGACTCTCCAAGCTCCGGTATTTTAATTTCGATTGTCATTAGATTCCCTTTTTTATATTCGAAACGAAAACTCTTTTAAATATATTTTCTAGTTGTGCTTTATGATTTGCCATCAAACCCGTTGCCGTAGATGCAGACGCAGCTCTTCCAACATATTTAATTGTTTCTTGTTTAAAATCTCGCTTCGAAAATAAGTCATCAATATTTTCTTTCATATATGCCCAACCACCCATATTTTTTGGTTCTTCTTGGCACCAAATGATTTCTTTTATATTTTTATGTCTATTCAACTCTTTGAGCAAACCTTTTTCAGGGAATGGATATAATTGCTCAACCCTCAATATATATGTATTTGAGTCTTTGTATTTTTTTCTTTCTTCATATAAGTCATAGTATATACGCCCTGAACATAGAATGAGTTTCTCAATACTACTATTTTTAATTAATTGTTCATGATCATCATCCCATAAAAGCCTATGAAAAGTTTCACCAACAGAGAATTGGTTTATATTTGATACAGCATTTTTATTTCGTAAGAGGCTTTTAGGTGTCATTATAACGAGTGGTTTTCTAAAGTTTCTATGAATTTGCCTTCTCAAAATATGGAAATAGTTCGCAGGAGTTGTGCAATTTGCAACTTGTATATTATCCTCAGCACATAATTGGAGGAATCTCTCTAATCTTGCTGATGAGTGTTCTGGACCTTGACCTTCATATCCATGAGGTAGTAGTAAAACTAAACCGCACATTCTTAACCATTTGGCCTCACCTGAACATATAAATTGATCAATAATAACCTGTGCACCATTCGCAAAATCTCCAAATTGTGCCTCCCAAAGTGTAAGTGTACTTGGTCGGGCAAGACTATAACCATATTCAAAGCCAAGAACAGCCTCCTCTGAAAGCATTGAATTTATGACGTCAAACTTTGACCCATTTTGTGATAAATGATTAAGCGGGATCAGTCTGCTTTCATTTTCTTGATCGTGAAGTACCGAATGTCTATGAGAGAATGTTCCCCTCTCTGAGTCTTGACCGGAGAGTCTTACAGAAACACCCTCATCAATTAAGGATCCATAAGCTAGTGCTTCCGCTGTCGCCCAATCAATGTTCTTTCCATTTTTTATTGAATTAATTCGTTCTGAGAGTACTCTGGTAAGCGTCTTATGAACCTTGAAATCCAGAGGAATGTCATATAAAATATTACCAATAGTACGCAGTTTATCAACTGGTATTCCCGTTACACCTTTTCTCTCTCCGTTGTCCGGTAAACTAAAGCCTTTCCAAGCCCCGTCAAGCCAGTCCGCCTTGTTTGGTTTATAATTATTCGCCTTTTCAAAATCTGAGTCTAAGTTGACTTTGAAATCTTTTTGTAGCTTATCTAAAAAATCAGAGTCTATTAGATCTTCCGAGATAAGCTTATCTGAATATATTTTTGTAGTTGTTTTGTGATTTCTAATTTCCTTATACATCAGAGGCTGCGTAAAGGATGGTTCATCTCCCTCATTATGACCAAATCTACGATAACAGATCATATCAATAACAACCGGTTTATTAAATTTTTGCCTAAATTCTGTTCCAACTTTAGCAGCATAAACAACAGCTTCTGGATCATCTCCATTGACGTGGAATATAGGTGCATCAACCATCTTTGCAACATCGGATGGGTATGGTGATGACCGAGCATATCCGGGGGAGGTTGTAAATCCAATTTGATTATTTACGATAAAGTGAATTGACCCTCCTGTTTTATGTCCCTTTAATCCCGATAGACCCAAGCATTCTGATACAATTCCCTGCCCTGCAAATGAAGCGTCGCCATGTATTAAAAGTGGTAAAACTTTATTTCTATTTGCATCTTCCATTTCGTCTTGTTTTGCTCTAACTTTTCCTAAAACAACTGGGTCAACGGCTTCTAGGTGGGATGGATTTGCTGTCAAAGATAAGTGGACATTATTCCCATCAAATTTTCTATCAGAAGATGCCCCTAAGTGATACTTTACATCACCAGATCCTTCCACGTCAGCTGGGTTTGAACTACCCCCTTTAAATTCATTAAAAATTGCTGACATTGGTTTTTGCATAACATTTGCTAAAACGTTGAGTCGCCCCCTATGTGGCATTCCAATTACAATATCACTTACACCAAGATTTCCACCCCTTTTTATAATTTGCTCGAGGGCAGGAATCATAGACTCAGCACCATCTAAGCCAAATCTTTTTGTACCAGTATATTTTCGTGCACAAAATTTTTCAAACCCCTCAGCTTCAACTAACTTTGAGAGGATTGCTTTTTTTCCTTCAGAAGTGAATGATATCTCTTTATCAGCACCTTCAATTCGTTCTTGGATCCATGATTTTTGTACTGGATCTGTTATATGAAGAAATTCAACACCAAGGGTTGAACAATATGTTCTTTTCAGTATGTCCAGCATCTCATTGACTGTTGCAAATTCTTGTCCTAAAACAAAATCAATATAGATTTTTCTATCTCTATTTTTACTGTCAAATCCATATGTCTCTGGCATTAGCTCAGGATGATTTAATTTTTTTTCAATATTGAGTGGGTCAAGATCTGCGATAAGATGCCCTCGCATTCTGTATGCTCTAATCATCATTAAAGCTCGTATTGAGTCTATTGTAGCCGATCTGATTTGACTTGAAGATAAAGATGAATTGACTTCATTTGCCATACCATTAATTTTAACATCAATATCTGATTGAGGTGCATCCACTTCAGGAAATGAAGGAATGTCATTGAATTCTGACATAGGCAGGATTGATTTACCTACTATTGAATCCTCTCCTTTCGGCATAGTTGAGAAGAAGTCCTGCCAACTTTTATCTACCGAGGAATTATTTTTTTTATATTTGTGAAATAAGCTTTCAATGTAACTAGAGCTAGGTCCATACAAAAATGTGTTATCATTTTCGATATAATTTTTCTTCTTATCAAGCATCTATGTAAAAAACTATTAGTCCAGTAAATATACGCATTAGAGTATCTGTTTTAGAATTATTATAATTTAAAATTTATACATATTCAACACAATTTAGGTAATGCTATTTTTCGTATATGTCAAGTGAAGTATTGCCTTGTAAATATAATTACCTTTGAGTTAATTTTATTATTTTTTATTGGGTTCAGCCATTAAAAAAAATAACTAAATGGATTTTACAGAAAATGGGACAAAATATTATTATTTTTAATATCAAAAATTACATATATCACTTGCCCAATTGTTATAAGTATTATTTAATAACGTGTTTATATTTGATAATAATCCACAGAACAAATAAATGTCGAACAAAAAACCAATAATAAAAGTACAAGATGTATATAAAAGTTTTGGAGATTTAAATGTCTTAAATGGAGTCAGCCTCAATGCATATGCAGGTCAAGTAATCAGTATAATTGGTCCTTCGGGGTCAGGAAAATCAACTCTTCTTCGTTGTATTAATCTACTAGAATATAGTGACTCTGGTGAAATATTGTTTGAGGATGATAAAATAATTTGGAAAAAAAATAAAAATTATAGAATTCCAGCTAGTAAGTCCCAGGCAATTAAGCATAGAACTAAAATATCGATGGTGTTTCAGCAATTTAATCTGTGGTCACATATGAATATCATGCAAAATATTACGGAGGCGCCAATATCAGTTCTAGGAAGATCGAAAAAATATGCCCAAGATACAGCAATTGAATTGCTAAAAAAAGTTGACCTTTATGATAAAGCATATGAATACCCTCTCAATCTATCAGGAGGGCAGCAGCAAAGAGCGGCAATTGCAAGAGCTCTTGCCATGGAACCCGAAGTAATACTATTTGATGAACCCACTTCAGCATTAGACCCTGAATTAGAACAGGAGGTAATTCAAGTAATCAAAAATCTCGCAAAAGAAGGCAGAACGATGATACTTGTTACACATGATATGAAACTTGCAAAAGATGTATCTAACTATATACTATTTATTGACAAAGGGTTAATAGCTGAAGAAGGAGATCCGGACAGTATTTTTGTTAATACAAAGACTGAAAGGCTAAAAAAATTTCTGGAATCGACTAATTTTAATTAATAATGAAAGGAAATAAAATGAAAAAAATCATTTTATCAATATTTATACTAGCAGTTTTCATATTACCTGTTTCTGCTGATACAATTAGAATGGGAACTGAAGGCGCATATCCACCTTATAATTTCATCAATGATAATGGTGAAATTGATGGTTTTGAGAGAGACCTTGGAGATGAACTTTGTGCCAGAGCCAAGCTCGATTGTGAATGGGTTCAAAATGATTGGGACTCAATCATACCAAATCTAGTTTCAGGAAATTATGATACCATTATAGCAGGTATGAGCATTACAGATGAAAGGGATGAGGTAATTGATTTTACTCAAGACTATCTTCCTCCAGATCCGTCTTCGTATATTACACTTAGCTCAGGTAACAAAGCAGCATATATAGGTGTTGTAGCTGCACAAACAGCAACTATTCAGGCGAGCCATGTTGCGGCTTCTGGTGCTATTTTAGTAGAATTTTCAACCCCTGATGAAACTATTTCTGCACTTAAAAATGGAGAGGTAGATGCAGTGATGGCCGATAAAGCATTCCTGAAACCTATAGTTGCAGAGTCAAATAATGAAATAAAATTCATTGCAAAAGATGTTTACATAGGTGGTGGCGTTGGTATGGGTATCAGAGAATCAGATACATCACTCAAAGATACTTTTAACGCAGCAATAGACTCCATGAAGGCAGATGGAAGTCTAAACGCTTTAATTGATAAGTGGGAAGGAATCTCAGAAGGTAGATATTAGTTAATACCTTTTTCTGATTGATCTTTAATATGGGGGACATTACGTCCCCCAAAAACTCTGTAATTATATGTTTGAATATTGCTCTGATCCGAGTGTTTTAGCTACTTTTGACTGGTTTAGCTGTTATTTGACAAATGGAAAACATCTTCTATTTTACAAATCATTTGCTCTAATTATTTTATTACTTCTAATTACTGCACCTTTAGCAATTCTTCTAGGTCTTCTAGCTGCTGTGGGAATAAAATCAACAAGTTTTTTATTAAGAGCCATTAGTAAAACTTATGCAAATATTGTTAGAGGAATTCCTGATATAATTTTCTTTTTATTTATACCAATAACAATTGATCAAGTGATTGAATTTTCACGACATAAAATCAAATGTCCTAATGTATTAGAAAGTGTATGGCAAGGTAATGATTTTATTGTTTGTAGTGCAGCAAAGCTTCCCTTAAATTCAGATCCACAATGGATCCACGATATATATGGCTTCTCTTTAGCTATTTTATCTTTCACAATAGTATATGGAGCATTTGCAGCAAATACTTTTTACGGTGCTATGAATTCAGTTGCTCAATCCCAAGTTGATACAGGAAAATCATTTGGAATGAACAGACGTCAAATATATTTTAGCATTATTTTTCCTCAAATGTGGAGATATGCCTTACCAGGGCTGTCAAATTTATGGATGCTATTAATAAAATCAACTCCACTTCTCTTCTTACTTGGTATTCAAGATATTGTTTATTGGGCAAGAGAACTTGGTGGATCAAAAACTTCTATATTTCAATACCCACATTCAGATTGGCGAATATGGTATTTTATTACATTATTAGTGTTCTATCTTCTTCTAACAAAAGTAAGCGAAAATATTATAAAAAAAATCTCAAAAAAATTATATATCCCAATTTAAGAAGGTAATTGATGTATTGCGAAACAACATTCAATGATTATGTGTTAAGGTCACTAGGTATCGGGGAGAGACTTCTTCCAAAAACCGATATCACTCTTTGTGACCAAATAATACTGATTGGAAGTGGAATAATCTGGAACTTATATTATTGTCTTATTGCACTCAGTTTAGGTTTTATTTTTTCAATACTAATAGCAATAGTTAGAAGTAATAATCATGGTATTTTCTCGAAAATTACCAATATTTATGTTTTCATATTTAGAGGATCTCCGCTATTTATTCAGTTTTTTTGTGCTTATGAAATATTTGTTTTACTTCCAAAAATTGGAATTGATATAAATTTATTATTTACAACTATAACAATTCAAACAAGTTGGTTAACCAAGGCTTGGTTGGGGGCATTGATAGTGCTATTCCTAAATACCACTGCCTATAGCTCTGAAATATTTTATGGAGCTCTCAAATCCATACCTAAGCATGATATTGAGGCTGCAGATGCTTTTGGTTTATCAAATTACAGAAAATATAAGAAAATTATCCTACCAACTATGCTCAGAAATGCATGGTCATCATATACAAATGAAGCTATTTTTTTATTTCATGCAACCACATTAGTTTTTTTTAGTAGCTTTCCGGCTTGGGGTCAATCTGGTGATGCTTTATATTATGCAAATTATTTTGCAGATAAAACCTTTAACCCCTTCATACCCTATCCTATTATAGCAGGGTATTTTATATTTATTACTCTAGTTTTAATTATAGTTTTTAATTTAATAAATATTCGTTTTAACAGACATCAGCCAAAGGATAGAAAAAAATCTATTAAATTTCTAAGTAATATGATTAGATGAAAAAAATTTAACCCTTAATTGATACTATTTCGTATATATTACGAATAATTTTTACTAGTAGAATATAACCCTGGTTCCAAAAATGAAGAAATTTAAGTCTGTATTATGGTCTATCCTCATACTAATTATAATAGCAGGTTGGATTGGCTCAGGATATTTAACTAAATCTGAAGTAGTGATTGAGAAATCTGACCCTACAGAAAAGATTAACTTCAATGTAGAATACATAGTCAGTAACACACAAAATTTTGTAGATACAATTAAAGTAATTGCAAAAACTGAAGCCCTCTCAGTTATTGAATTACGTTCACAAACTGACGGAGTAATAAAAAAAATATATAATAATAAAGGAGACGAAGTAAATAAAGGGGACGTAATTTGTGAAATTGAAAAAAATGACAGAGAAGAGATATTCAATTCAGCAAAAGCAAATTTTTATGATGCTCAAATTAAATATAATTCAAAATTAAAATTAGTTGAACAAGATTTTATTTCAAAAAATAGTCTAATTAGTGAAAAAACAAATTTAGAAAAAACAAGAGCTGAGCTTAAAAAAGCAGAATTACAAATTGATTACTTGAAAACTACATCCCCTCTAACAGCGGTAATAGATGATATCCCCTATCAAGAGGGAGAACTTCTCTCTAAGGGAGATATTTGTGCAATCCTTGTAAACCACGATCCAATTGTTGTTAGTGGGAATGTATCTGAAAAAAATATCTCGAAATTTAAAGTTGGTATGCCAACAAGAGTGTCTTTTATAGATGGCAGCCAAAGAAGTGGAGAGGTAACATATATTTCAAATATAGCGGAACCAGCAACAAGATCGTTTACAATAGAAGTAACAGTTAAAAATAATAGAAATATAATTAGAGTTGGAACAACGGCCGAAATATATGTTGAAAAAGAAATGAAGAATATACATCTCATACCCTCTTCAATATTAAGTCTAAGCGATGATGGTGTCATTGGTATCAAGATAATTAAAAATGATAATACCGTAGATTTTATTCCAGTGGATATATCAAATCTCAATAATGCTGGGGCTTATATATCAAATTTACCACAATCTATAAAAGTTATAACTGTGGGTCAAGATTATGTCATACCAGGTGAAAAAGTAACTGGAACATTGGATACCAAGAGTTATTATGACTAGAATATTAGAAATACTTCAATCGCAGCCGAGAACAATACTAACCTTATTATTAGCACTTATTATTGGTGGTATATATTCATACATAAGTATACCAAAAGAGGCCAATCCCGATATTGATATTCCTGTATTCTATGTTTCAGTTCCTCAAGATGGAATCAGTGCACAAGATTCAGAAAGATTAATATTACGTCCGCTCGAAAATAAGTTAAAGGGTATGGATGGCTTGAAAGAAATTCAATCTATTGGCTCTGAAAATTATGGAGCTGTTGTTTTAGAATTTGATATAAATATTGATAATGAAAAAACTTTAGCTGATATCAGATCTAAATTATCAGAAGTTGAATCGGAACTACCAGATGAAGCAAGTGATCCCAAAGTAACTGAGATTAATTTCTCCCTTATACCATCAATAATAATTACGGTTTCGGGTAATGTTCCAGAAAGGACACTCAATAAATATATAAATCAGCTACAAGATGAAATTGAAGAAATCGATACTGTACTCAGTGCAGATTTATCAGGCTCAAGAGATGAAATGGTTGAAGTAATAATTAATACATCCAAACTCGAATCCTATAACTTAACGGCTCTTGAGTTAATAAATGCCATCAATATGAACAATAAGGTAGTATCAGCAGGATCAATTGAAAATGATAATGGCAAATTCAATATTAAAGTTCCAGGTCTTTTTAAAAGTATTAGTGATGTATACTCGATACCGGTAAAAAGGGAAGGTGACATAATAATAACCCTTGGTGATATTGCTGAAATTAAGAGAACTTACGAGGACCCAACTGATTTTAGTAAATTCAATGGAAAACAGGCAATCTCAATAAACGTTGTAAAAAGACTGGGTACTAATATTATTGAGAATAATAAAAAAGTCAAAAATGCCGTTAATAACTTTACGATGGATTGGCCAGATGTAATTGAAGTTGATTTCTCTTTTGACCAGTCAAAAAATATTTTTGAGGTATTAAAATCTCTTGAGGCAGCTATTTTGACTGCCATTATTCTTGTTATGATCACAATAATTTCGGTTCTTGGAATTGGACCAGCTCTTCTAGTCGGTCTAGGTATTCCTATTACTTTTACTATAAGTTTTTTAATAATCAACTTAATTGGAATGACTGTAAACATTATGGTTCTTTTCGGGTTGGTTCTGACAGTTGGTATGCTGGTCGATGGAGCTATTGTAGTAGTTGAATATGCAAAAAAATTAATTGAAAATGGTGTAAATAGACAGCAGGCATTTCTTGCTTCCTCAAAAAGAATGTTATGGCCCATAATTGCATCAACAGGCACAACTCTTGCTGCCTTTTTACCAATGTTACTATGGCCTGGTGTTGCCGGCCAATTTATGAGTTACTTACCAATCATGGTCATAATTGTTCTAAGTTCTGCATTGGCAACAGCCCTAATTTTCATTCCAGTAATAGGATCACTTAGGAGCAAAAGCGACACAAATAAGGAAAATTCTTCATCATATATCAACAAAGATAACAGATATATCAAGTTACTAAAGTTTTTAGTATATAGACCAATTTTAGTTATAATAAGTGCATTGGTGTTAGGCTATATAATTTTTACAAGTTATTTGAAGTTTAATAATGGAATTGATTACTTTGTTGAGCAAGAGCCTGAAGAAGCCGTGATTTTTATATCAGCGCGAGGTAACTTATCCCTGAATGAAACTAAGACAATAATTGAGGAAGTAGAGGGTCGAATTCTAGATGTGGAAGGTATCAAGAACTTTAATACAAAATCTAATATCCAAGATAATAGTAATCCGGGCGATGAACAAGATAAACCAGTCGATGCAATTGGACAGATCAGTTTAGAATTTGAAGATTATAAACTTAGAAATAAAGCAAAATATATTTTTGAAGAAATAATTGAAAATACAAGAGATATACCTGGAATAAATATTGAAATTAGACAAGTAGAGGGAGGTCCACCAACAGGAAAAGATATTAGGCTTGAAATAACATCTGCAGATTATCCCACTGCAAAAAATGCTACAAGAGTTATAAGAGAATACTTTGATAATAATGTTACTGGTATTAAAGACATTGAAGATACAAGGCCATTGCCTGGTGTTGAATGGGCAATAAACGTAGACCGAGAAAAAGCTGGTATTTATAATACAGACTTATCCACTATTGGATCAATTATTAGACTTGTTACTAATGGAATTCTTGTTGGTAATTACAGACCCGATGACTCCGAGGAAGAGATTGAGATTAGAGCTCGCCTACCGCAGATAGACAGAAATATTGATCAATTAGATAAACTGAATATTGAAACAGTAGATGGTTCAATTCCAATCGGAAATATCATAACAAAAAAATATAGAGACTCAGTATCAGTAATTAATAAACTTAACGGTAAGTTCGCTTTTGTTGTAAAAGCTAATACAAATTTAGATGTAAATACTGATAGAAAAGTTGCAGAGATTAATCAATGGCTATCTGATCAAGATTGGCCAGAAAATATAAAATTTAAATTTAGAGGAGCCGATGAAGAGCAAAAAGAAGCAGGTGCTTTTCTTGGTAAGGCAGCTCTTGGAGCCCTAGCTTTAATGTTTTTAATATTAATTACACAATTCAACAGCTTTTATCAAACCTTCCTCACATTATTTACGGTCGTGCTGTCCGTTTTTGGTGTCATGATTGGTATTATGATTACAGGGCAAACATTTTCAATAATAATGACTGGAACTGGCATTGTTGCGCTAGCTGGAATTGTAGTTAACAATGCAATAGTCTTTATAGATACCTATAATACAAACTTAAAAGATATAAGTGATCCCATAAAAGCTGTAATACAAACTGCAAGCGAACGCCTCAGACCAATCCTCCTTACAACTATAACAACTATTATGGGGCTTATCCCAATGGCGACTCAAATTACGTTTGATTTCCTTGATAGAGATATTCTTATTGGCGGTGTAACCTCATCTTGGTGGGTGCAAATGTCAACTGCAATTATTTTTGGATTGTCATTTTCTACAATACTAACATTAATATTACTTCCAACAATGCTAGTACTTCCTACGGTAATTAAGTCACGAAAACTAAGAACCAGGAACCATTAAAACTTGTCCAGGAAATATTAGATCAGGATCTACTATCTGGTTTGAATTAGCTAAATACAAGACTGTATACTGCATTCCAGAACCATACTTGGTTCTCGAAATATTCCATAAATTATCTCCCGGTCGAATTGTTATCGAATTCAATTCAAAATTGTTTGATAAATTATCAAATAAACTTTTAAATTTAGTTTTCGTTCGAGCTATGACAAAGTTATCATTACTTACCATATCAGCTCGAATTTCGTAGTCACCCGGTATTATATTTTCATTGATGTTCAGTGCCCATTTCCCAAGACTGTCTGATCTTGTCGATCCCATAAATTTATTATCTATATAGGCATTAATCTCAGTATTAGCTTCAGCATTTCCACCTAAAATTAATTTCTCTTCATTATAATCAATTGTTCTAATGTTAACTTTATTCTCATCTTGCAAAAATGATGGATCATCTGATAATATTTGGCTAGCTTTATCTTCTTGCGTAAGTAATACAATATTATTTTCATCTTTTAGTTCATCTACTACCAACTCATCAAGCTTACTTGGCATTACTGTTACAATTTGGTCTGAAAATATCTCATTGTCACCTGATAGATCTGATGTCGATACTTTCAAATTGAGTATCTCATTGGGAATTTTTTCATCAATAACAATTACCCATTGCCCATTTTGATCGGAATTACCTTCACCAATAAGATTTTCTTCATTATATATTTTTATTTTTACATTGGGGTCTGACCTACCAGCAATAACTGATACACCATCCCTATCTATTCGGACAACATCAAAAGTACCTGAACTAGCCTCTGAGTTATATTTATCAACTACTTTGTTTTGAGTAATTTCAATATTCTCATCAATAATATTTTCATTAATTATCGGTGTTTCTATTTCTTTTGAACCATCATCCTTTATGGAGATAATTGATACTTCTGGCTCTACCTGATCCAAGCTACGGGTATATTGAAAGTAAATTAATATCAAAAAAAATAATAAGATGAGTATTATATAAAATATTTTTTTGTTATTAAACATTCCAAGCTCTAACTATAAATATTTTTCTATTATAGTATTATATAAAACAATTAAAAGTTTTTTGTTTTACGACTAATAAATTGTAATTAAGTAAATAAATATTAATCAAAATGATAAAAAGTATTTGTGTTTTTTGTAGTACATTTAATCCTGAAAATAGATTCCTAGTTGAGGTAGGAATCCTAGGTAAAATATTTGCAGAAAAAAAAATAAATATTATTTATGGTGGAGGTAATAAGGGGCTGATGGGTCACCTTGCTAAATCTGTTATCAAAAATAATGGAAGCGTTACGGGTGTTGTGCCGAAATTCTTGCTAAACGAAGTAAAGTCAGATATTGGCTTATCCGAGTTAATTGTTGCGGATAATATGCATGATAGAAAGATGAAGATGTATTCATTATCGGACGCATTTTTGGTACTTCCCGGTGGAATCGGAACATTAGACGAGATGACGGAAGTATTAACATGGAATCAACTCACGATTCACAATAAATCACTGATAATTGCTAATTTTGAAAATTATTGGTTACCATATTTAAATCTCTTAAATCATTTAAATGAAAATAAATTTTTAAATAATTTGTTAAAACTAAATTTTCAAGTAGCAAATAATACAGAAGAAATAGTTGGCTTAATTGATATGAAATAAATACTATTTATCAATTACTTTTGAGTTAACTAGCTTATAATTGATAGCGTCAAATAGAGCCTGAAAGGAAGCATCAACAATATTAGGTGAAACGCCAATTGTAACCCATCTTTCTTTTGTTTTTGTGTCTGCAGACTCTACTAAAACTCTTGTGACACCGCTGGTACCTCCCGATAAGACTCTAACCTTATAATCAACTAATTCCATATTCTTTAAATACTTATTAAACTTACCAAGATCTTTTCTTAATGCATTATCGAGGGCATTAATAGGACCATTCCCCTCACCCGATGACATATATCTCTCGCCATCAACCTCAACTTTAACTGTAGCCTCGGAAACAGTAATTAATTCCCCTTTTGCATTATTTCTTCTCTCCACCATTGTTCGGAAACTTTCAACTTTAAAGAATTCAGTTTCTTGCCCAAATATTTGCCTGGAAAGAATTTCGAAAGATGCAAGAGCACTCTCATAGGTATAACCAGCAGCTTCCCTTTCTTTTACTATGTTGAGTAATTCAGCTATTCTTTGATCTTCCTTATGGGTCTTGATACCTATGTTATTTAAAGTAGCAACTATATTTGATTTTCCACCTTGATCGGAAATTAATAATTTTCGTTCATTTCCGATTGTATGAGGTTCTACATGTTCATATGTTTTTGGATCTTTCACAATTGCGGACGCATGAATGCCAGCTTTTGTTGAAAATGCACTATCACCTACGTAAGGAGCCTGTTTATTCGGTGCTCTATTTATAATATCATCTATTATTAAACTAGTTTTTCGAATATTTGATAAGGACTCATTACTCACCGAAATATTAAATTTTTCATTAAATGATTTTTTCAGAATAAGAGTTGGAATTATTGATATCAAATCAGCATTACCACATCTCTCACCTATACCGTTCATTGTTCCTTGTATTTGTCTTACACCTGCGATCACTGCTGTAAGACTATTTGCAATGGCATTTCCAGTGTCATTATGTGCGTGTATACCAAGATTACTTCCAGGAACGATTTTACATATATCCATAACGATTTCTTTTATCTCATGAGGCAAAGTACCCCCATTAGTGTCGCATAGAACGATCCATCTGGCACCTTTTTCAAAGGCTGCTTTTACACATAATTTTGCATAAGATTTATTATTTTTATAACCATCAAAAAAATGTTCGCAGTCAACCATAACCTCTTTATGTGAACTTGTGGCTTCCGACACAGAGTCTTCAATTGAAATAATGTTTTCTTCCAAAGAACATCCTAGCGCTTTTTCTACATGAAAATCCCAAGACTTTGCAACAAAGCAAATAGCATCAGTTTTGTGTGAAATCAATTCTTGGAAACCTGAGTCATTTGAAATAGAGCGCCCTGGTCTCTTGGTCATTCCAAATGAAACAAATTTCGAATTACTCAATTTTGGTGGAGAGCTAAAAAATTCATTGTCTATTGGATTTGCACCCGGATATCCGCCTTCAATATAGTCGACACCCAAATCGTCCAAAATTTTAGATATTCTTTGCTTATCTTCGGTTGTGAAATCAATGCCTGGTGTTTGATTTCCATCACGTAAAGTTGTATCAAAAATGAATATGTTTTCTTTTTTCATTCTATAAATTCCCAGGTTGTTTCATTATCTTCATCTTGAAGTCTTATTCCCCTTATTTCAAGCTTATTTCTTATTTCATCTGATTTTTTATAGTCCTTGCGTGTCCGTGCATCTTTTCTCTCATCAATAAGAGTCAAAATTTCTAACTCACTAATTTGTGTATTTTTAGATTTTATATCATTACCTTCAGTAAGTGAATGGCTTGTGAAACCCATTATTTCTATAGAATTCTTGAGTTTATCGTATTCTTTATTATTAAAATACTTATGCATATGACTCAGAGCTTGCGGTGTATTGAGATCATCTAATAGCGATTTATATACATCTTCAGGTATACTCTCTTTGGAGTCCTTGTTAGAAATTTGATTTAACTTATTAGACCATTTCTTCAGTATATTCTTTGATTGTTGCAAATTCTTTTCTGTCCAATCAATTGGTTGTCTGTAGTGCGTACTGAGCATCGCCAATCTTATCACAGGACCTGAGTATCTACCTAAAAGATCTCCAAGAGAAACAATATTCCCAGTAGATTTTGACATTTTCTTGCCCTCAAGATTCAAACTGCCATTATGCATAAAGAAATTTGCCATTTTCTTATTAGAATGATAAGAGCAAGATTGTGCAATTTCATTCTCGTGGTGTGGAAAAATTAAATCAATACCTCCACCATGTATATCGAAAGTACTCCCAAAATATTCTGATGACATTGCTGAACACTCTATATGCCAACCAGGCCTTCCTTTTCCCCAAGGGCTATCCCAATATGGCTCATTTATTTGACTCGGTTTCCACAAAACAAAATCTAATGGATTTTCTTTATATTTTGCAATTTCAACTCTTGCACCTGCCAATAAATCTTTTTGAGATTTTTTTGATAAAGAACCATAATTTTTATGCGAATTTATACTAAATAACACATGTCTATCCGATACATATGCTTTGTCTGAGTCTATTAATTTCTTTATCATTTCGATCATTTGTCTAATATGATCAGTTGCGCGAGGTTCTAATGTTGGATTTAGGCAATTAAGCTTTTTTGCATTATCTTTAAATATATATTCTATATTTTTGGTTAATTGCGAAATTGCGTCATTGATGTCAATGTCTGGATATTTTTCAAGTGCAATCTTATTTATTTTATCATCGACGTCTGTAATATTCCTAATGTATTGAACTTTATCGTTTCCGTATTTGTATCTTAGTAGTCTATATAACAAATCAAATATAATAACAGGTCGTGCATTCCCTATGTGAGGACTATCATAAACAGTTGGGCCGCAAACATACATCCTGATATTTTTACTATCAATCGGGATGAACATCTCTTTTTCTCTACTAATCGAATTATATAAAAATAAATCCATACGACTCTACCACGCATTTATTTTTGAGGTAGATTGTGAGATCTTCTCAAGTGTACGATTAAAACTATCGAAATCACCAGTAGCCCTAGTAAATATTAGCGCACCTTCTATTGAGATAATTATATCTTCTGAAATTATTTCTGCCTGGTCTTTTTGAACACCTTCATCAACAATTATTTTAATTAATGATTCCTTCCAATAAATTACTGCTTTTTTTATTTGTGAGTGAAACATATCTTTTGTAGATCCAATAGCAAAAACATCAATTAAGCAGGATCTTCTCCCGTTATCATAAAAAGTATTAATACCTTCGAGCATATTTTTTATTTTTGTTTGAAAATTACGCTCAGTCGCAAGGGGTGAAAGTACAAGTTTGGTAAAATCACGGCTAATCTTTTCGTATACGGCATTTGCCATCTCCTCTTTTCCACCCGGAAAATGATAATACAGGCTAGCCCTTCCTAAACCGGTATTTTTTGCTAAAATTGTCAAACTAGTACCGTCATAGCCATATTTACAGAATATATCTATTAAATTATCAACAAGATCCTTATAAGAAATAATTTTCACAGAATTAACACCACTAGAACGATCGTTCGATTATATATCAGAAAAAAATAAAATCAATTTCTTTATTATTTGATATGAAACTCAAGCCTCTCTGTAACTTTACCGCGCCCTAACAATAATAGGAATGAAGCTAACTCAGGCCCCGAATTCTCTCCAGTAATGGCTAATCTGAGTGGTAAATATAACTCCCTTCCTTTACGACTTGTTTTTTTCGACACCTCACCAGTCCATGATAACCAAGTAGTATCATCCCATGGTTCTTGCGGTAAACTATCGTATGCTATAGAGAAAAAATTTGAATCCTCAAGCTCGAGATCACTTCTAATATCCTTATTTATTATATCCCACCACTTCTGAGACTCTGAAATAGAATTAATATTTGAACGAATAATATTCCAAAACTTTTCTGCAATTTCATCATTTATTCCAAGTTTTGAGAGATCTGTTTTGACAGAGGCAAAAGTTTTATTTTGTAATATTTTTTTATTTAATAATTCTATCTCCTCATAACTATATCGAGCTGGTGAGCGTGAAATTTTTGATAAATCATAGTTTTTGATCAAATCACTTATATCTTGATACGCCTCAACTGCATCCGAAGTACCTATTCGAGCACAATAATTAACAAGTGTTATCGCTTCAATACCTGCGTCTCTAATATCTCTTAATGACATTGAACCCGTTCTTTTGGACATTCGCGATCCGTCTTTGTGTACCATTAAGCTATGATGTCCAAAACTCGGAATTTCAGCATTTAACTCATCAAATAGCTGTATTTGAGTTGCTGTATTCGAAACATGATCTTCTCCTCGTAACACATGTGTAATTTTCATATCAATATCATCTATGACACTCGGTAATGTATATAAAAAAGAGCCATCAGCTCTAATTAACACAGGATCTGAAAAAGTACTACAGTCGATTGTCTGATTACCTCGAATTAAATCTGACCAGGTTACATCTTCGTGGTTTAGCCTGTATCTCCAATAGGGCTTTTTACCCTGGGATTTAAATTCTTCAATTTCTTTTGACGATAATGATAATGAAGCTCTATTATAAATAGGTGGAAGCCCTCTTGAAAGATTAAGTTTTCGTATCTTGTTTAACTCTTCATCTGTCTCAAAACATGGATATAATTTACCTTTATCAATCAATATATCTCTAATTTTTTTATATTGATCAGTTTTTTCAGATTGCCTTTTTATATCTAGAATATCGATATTTAACCAAGTCATATCATCAATTATTGAGTCATAAAATCTTTCTTCTGATCTCTCTTTGTCTGTATCATCAATTCGTAAAATCAAATCACCCTGTAAAGATTTGGCAAATATATAGTTTAGTATTAATGTCCTGGCATTACCAATATGCAGATAACCCGTAGGACTTGGTGCAAATCTTAGTTTATTTTGGGATAATACACTCATTTAATTTGTATCTCGATAATTATTAGTGATAGGATATCGTCTATCTTTACCAAAGTTCTTGACAGATATTTTTACACCAGGAGGAGCTTGCCGCCTTTTATACTCAGATATAAATAAAAGGTTCTGAATCTTTGAGACCCATTCTTTGTCATGACCTGCCTTTATAATATCGACTACAGACATCTCTTCTTCAATCAGTTTGTATAAAATGTCGTCTAAAATATTATAATCTGGCAGTGAGTCCTGATCTGTTTGGTTTTCTCGTAACTCTGCTGTTGGAGGTTTATTAATAATATTTTCAGGTATCAATATACCACTGGGTCCCATTGCAATTTCTGGCTTATATTGATTTCTTAAATTAGCAATCATATAAACTTCTGTCTTATATAAATCCTTTATTGGGTTATAGGCACCAGACATATCACCGTATAATGTTGCATAACCAACGGCCATTTCGGATTTATTTCCTGTAGTAAGAAGTAAACGGTTAAATTTGTTGGATAATGACATCAACAGGAGAGATCGTATACGAGATTGAATGTTTTCCTCCGTAATATCTTTATCCAAGCCAGCAAAGAAATGCTGCAGTTCTAACTCTGTAGCTTGAACAATTTTCTCTATTGATATTTCGTCTTCTATAATATTTAAATTTTTTGCACATTGCTTTGCATCCTCTAAACTCTCTTGAGATGTATATTTGGAAGGAAGCATTACGCATTGAACATTATCCGAACCGAGGGCGTCAACTGCGATGGAAGCGACAAGTGCTGAGTCAATTCCACCTGAGAGACCAATAATAACCTTTTTAAATTTATTTTTTATGACGTAATCTTTAAGACCCAAGACACAAGCACTGTAAATATCATTTAAATCTTGGTTTTTTGGAGATTTTTTATAATTTTTACAAACCCATACGTCTCTTTCCTTTTTCCATTCAGTATTTTCAGTAGTGGAAGAAAAACTTGGAAGTTTTAGTGGTACCGTAAAATCTGAATTAAGTACAAATGAACCCCCATCAAAGACAAGCTCATCTTGTCCACCAACTTGATTAACATATATTAGAGGTAACTTACTCTCTACAACTCTTTGCATAGCAACATTAAGTCTCACATCATCTTTGTTTCGGGTAAATGGAGATCCATTGAGAGTAATTAAGAGTTCAGCCCCTGTCTCGCACAAGCACTCAACAACATCTTCAAACCAAATATCTTCACATATTGCTACTCCAATCTTGATACCTCTAAAGTTCATTGGACCAGGCATCTCGCCTCTTGTAAAAATTCTTTGCTCATCAAAGACATCATAATTTGGAAGATGTACTTTATTTTGTATGGAAATAATCTCACCACTATCAATAAGACCAACAGAATTATATATATTACCATTTTTTTCTGTTGGAAAACCAACCAGGATGGCGGGCCCGCCATCATTTGTAATTTCTAATAATTTATTAAAATAATGATTTATTTCATTTAAAAAAGCCTTCCTTAAAACCAAATCTTCTGGGGGGTAGCCCGATAAAAAAAGTTCTGAAAAAACGATTAAATCACTATTATTTTTTTTTGCCTTATTTCGAGCCTCAATAAGTAAGTCGAAATTATATTTGATATTACCAACAATTGGATTTTGCTGAGCTATAGTAATATTTAGGGAATTGTGTTTTTTTTTCATTACTGATTAATAATTAAATTGTTGAAGTTATTTCATCAGCAACTAAAAAGGCAAGTTCGAGAGCCTGATCCGCATTTAACCTTGGATCACAATGTGTGTGGTATCTACTTGATAAATCCTCATCTTTTATTGAAACAGCTCCACCGACACACTCCGTTACATTTTTGCCTGTCATTTCGATATGTATTCCGCCAGGATAAGACCCTAAGTCTTTATGAATATTCATATAACTTCTTACCTCATTCATAATATATTCAAAAGGCCTCGTTTTGTATCCTGAAACAGATTTTATTGTATTGCCATGCATGGGGTCACAAGACCACAAGACATTCTTTGATTCTTTATTAACCGCTTTAATAAGTACCGGCAGATGTTTATTAATATTTTCAAAACCAAATCTTGCAATAAGCGTTATTCGACCTTTTTCATTTTCTGGATTTAACTTATCTAATAATCTTAATAATGTTTTTGGATCCAAAGATGGCCCACATTTAATCCCAATCGGGTTTTTAATTCCGCTGCAAAACTCGACATGAGCTTCATCAGGATCTCTTGTTCTATCACCTATCCATACCATATGCCCAGATGTTGCATACCAATCACCCGTTATTGAGTCAACCCTTGCCATTGACTCCTCGTATCCAAGGAGCAATGCCTCATGACTTGTATATAAATCTGTTGTCTTTAGTTGTGGAACTGATTCAGGTGTAATACCACATGCGCGCATAAATCCGAGTGATCTTGTGATTTGACCTGCTAAATCAGCATATTTTTCTCCAATTGGCGAATTCTCTAAAAAATCTAATGTCCAGCTATGGACTCTTTCTAGATCCGCGTAACCACCTTGAGAAAAAGCTCTTAATAGATTAACCGTTGCAGCAGATTGCCTATAAGATTTTAGCAAACGCTCAGGATCCGGCTTTCTTGACTCTTCACTAAATTCAATACCATTTATTATATCACCACGATAACTCAAGAGTTCTTGGCCATTTATTTCCTCGCTATCAGATGACCTTGGCTTAGCAAATTGGCCAGCTATTCTACCGACTTTAATAACCGGGAGTGATGTTGCAAAAATTAAAACCACAGACATCTGAAGGAATAACCTAAATATATCCCTAATATTATCTGGATTATGTTCTATGAATGACTCTGCACAATCACCGCCCTGTAATAAAAATGCTTTCCCCTCACTAGCTAGGGCTAATTTTTCTTTTAGGTCTCTTGCTTCTCCCGCAAAGACGAGAGGTGGATAAGTTGAAATTACTTTTTCAACCTCCTGAAGATGTTTTATATTTTCATAATTTGGTACATGCTTCATAGGCTTTTCACGCCAGCTTGATGGTGACCAATTATGCATAAGCTTCTCCAATATTTAATTTTCGTACTATTTATATATAACGCTAACAATTATAACAAGTTATTAATGTAAAAAAATAAGTACTACTCTAGAGTTCCTTAGTAATTTTATTTCTCATTGTCATGATTTCTTCGGATGATGTGGGATGTAATGGAATAGTATTATCAAGATCATATTTTGTTATTTTTTTATTGATCATTGTTGCTATCATCTGCGCTATTTCTGCAGAATCATCACCAATCATATGAAATCCTAATAATTTTTGTGATTTATTATCTAAAATTAACTTTATATATGTCCTGTAAGTCAAATCAGACAATGTATAGTATAATGGTCGGAAAGATGAAGTATAAATATCGATCTTCTTATATTTCATTAATGCCTCTTTTTCTGATAGTCCAACAGTTCCAATTTCAGGATTACAAAAAACAGCAGTAGGAATATTTTCTATTTTATATCTTTGATTTTCTCTTTCGAATTCATTTCTAGCAAAGATCATAGCTTCTCTTATCGCAACTGGTGTTAACTGATGATTATTTGACACATCCCCAATTGCATAAATATTCGGAATTGATGTTTGGAATGATTTATTAACTACAATTCTTCCAGCTGCATCTGTTTTAATTAATTGATTTTCAAAACATCCAATATTTGGAACTCTACCCGTTGCGAATAGAACTATATCAGAATTTGACGAAGTACCATCATCGAGAGAAAGTTTAAATTGGTCATTGTCCTTCGATATTTCAATTATTTGACTGTTTAATTTAATATCTAGCTTATTAGATTGAAGCTCTGTCTGAATTAGTTGACTTATATCACTATCAAAATCCTTCAGTAGCTTATTGCCTCTATATATTATTTGGCAATCTGATCCTAAACCTGAAATTATAGAAGCAAATTCAAGTGCAATATAACCACCTCCAACAATTGTTACTTTTTTGGGTAAATATTTTAATTCAAAAAAATCATCTGACGAAATGCCATATTCGATTCCCTTCATCTCAGGAAAATATGGCTTGGCTCCAGTTGCAATAAGTATTTTTTTTGCTGTATATTCTTTACTATTATCAAGTCTAATTGTATTTTTATCTTTTATCTTTGCACCCAAGTTTATAATTTTTACACCCACTTTTTCCATATTACCTTGGTAAATAAGACTAAGTTTTTGGATTTGTTTATCCTTATTCCTTATCAGGGTTTGCCATGAAAAGGTTGTCTCTTTATATTCCCATCCGAAGCTTTTAGCGACAATATTATGTTTTGAAAACTTGCTACTATAGCTTAAAAATTTTTTGGGAACACAGCCTCTTATTACGCAAGTGCCACCAATTCTATTTTTTTCTGCTATAGCAACTTTTGCACCTGCCTGCGCGGCAAGTCTTGCGGCTCTAACGCCACCTGAGCCTGCACCAATAACAAATAAATCAAAATCATAATTATTATCTAACATATAATTTACCTACTTCCCTGAAAGAACTTGATTGAGTTCTTCTTCTATAATTTGATCAATATTATTATAAAAATAACTCATAATAATTGTGTTCAGCTCCCTATTAAAATAATAATTTTTCCTTGCGAAACTAATTCCATCACTTGATGTTTTTCCATAAATTTCATTAAGTGCCTCAATTTCTCTCATAGAATAATATTTCATCATAAGTTTTGTTGCAATATCTGGCACAAAATCTTCAAAAGCTGAAGAAGCAGAGGCTGCAATTGCATCAGCAATTATATCTAAGTCTTTAGGTTCCATTGCAATATTAGCCATTTTAACGTCTGAGATTATTTTTTGCTTAATCTGTAATTTTAAATCAGCAAATATATCATTTATATAATAGCTCGTAACATGTTCTTGTGCCTTATTTTCAAGCTCACCAGCTAGAGTATTCGGGGAAATAGTAATTCCAAATAGAATGATTTGTAAAAATAGAAAATAGATATATGTTTTTAGTTTCTTCATATTCTCAACCGACTCATCTATCAAAATTAAATTCAGTTGCATATTGATCATAACCAATTATTACCGAACTTGACATATTCAAAAAAAGACCCGTAGTAATTACACTAGGAATATTTTCAATTTCAGGATTAAGCTCTTTGCTATGAAGAATTTTTTTACAATAACAATCAACTATAAAATTACCCCCATCAGTAATAAAATTTGAGCCACTAGCGTCAACCCTAATTTCAATTTGTGATACCATTTGATATTTTTTAAAAACTTTGTCTATTTGAGATATTGTTGACTTTGGAGAGAATGGAATAATCTCTATTGGTAAGGGAAAGTTTCCGAGAGTTTTTACAGACTTTGAATCATCAATGATAATGAAATATTCTTTTGATATTTTAGCGAGCATTTTTTCTCTAAGAAGAGCTCCACCTCCGCCCTTGATCATATCCCCATTTTTATCAATTTCATCTGCTCCATCGATGGTAATATCTAAATAGTCAAATTGATCTAATTCAAGACATTCAATTGAATAATTTTTTGCAATTTCAATCGTTTGATTTGATGAGCTCGTGCATTTGAGACTCTGTGATAAATTTTTATCTTTACCTAGTATATGTATAAATTCATTTGCGGTAGATCCGGTTCCCAGACCTATACTCATACCTGGTTTAATTTTTTTTATTACTAATTGTGCAGCATTTATTTTTTTTTGTTGTGCAGTCATGAGAAATTTATTGGATATCGAGCAACATTTATATATTAATATTTCTATCATATAAATATATAAATAAATAATAAAAAATGATTAAGCGTATTAGACAAAAAATGGTAGTATTTGATTTGGATGGGACGCTTATAGATACTGCTCCGGATCTATTTTATTCCGCAAATGAAGTAATCAAAGATATAATTAAAGTTGATATAGATTATGAAGTCTCGAAAAAGTTTATAGGTTGGGGTGGAGAATATTTTATAAAAAGGAATCTAAAACAAAATAATATTAATCTATCTCAAGAAAAAATTGACAATCTCATTAAAGAATTTTTGGTAATCTATGAAGATAATATATCAAAAAGAAGTAAATTATACCCTGGGGTAGCTGAGATAATCAATGAACTTAAACAACGAAATTTTATTTTAAATATTTGCTCCAATAAACCTGAAAAACTTGCAAAACTAATTTTAACTGACTTTAATATAATACAACACTTCGATCAAGTTATTGGCGGTGATACACTCTCCCAGTCTAAGCCTAATCCCTTGCCGCTTCTAAAATTAATGAATGATCATAATATCAAACCAAAAGACACAATAATGATAGGTGATACAACAACAGATATATTAACAGCAAAAAATTGTAATATTAGGTCAATATGTTTAGATTTTGGCTACTTTAACGAGAAAATTGATGGTGTGGATCCAGATTATTGGGTTTCAGATTATAATCGCGTGATTGAAATTATAAATGAAGTTTTTTAGTAAAATTTATAAATAATTCTTGCCCAAGTTTTAATACCTTTTGTATAAGAAGAAATATTATATTTCTCGTTAGGACTATGAATACGATCATCGTCTAGTGCAAAACCAACTAATACAGTATCTATGTTAAGTTCACTCTTAAATACTTCGACAATAGGGATTGATCCTCCTCCTCCAGTATAAACAGGAGCAATTCCCCATTCTTCTTCAATTGCTAGGGATGCTGCCTTGAAGTACTGACTGTCTGTATTAAACTCAATTGCCTTACAATAGTCAAAACCCTTAAAATTAACTTTCATTCCCTCAGGAAGTTTATCTCTTATAAATTTATGTATATTTTTAATTATTATTTCGGGTTCTTGATTACCTACCAAACGACAAGTTATTTTTGCGCTCGCTTTTGATGGTATCACAGTCTTTGTGCCCTCATCTGTATATCCACCAAATATTCCATTTATTTCAAAAGTAGGCCTAGACCATGTTTTTTCAAAAATTGATCTATTTAGCTCACCCGCTGATATTTTCTGACCAATTTTTGATAAATATTCTTCTTCATTAAAATTTAATTTATTCCAATCTTCAATTATATCCTCGTCAACTTTTTTTACGCCATCGTAAAAACCTTCAATTGTAACGGCACCCGATTCATCGTAAACATTTGCCAAAATGTTACTTATTACTCTAATAGGATTCCATGCAACACCCCCAAACTCTCCAGAGTGAAGGTCTCGATTTGGTCCTATTATTTCAAATTCTTCTGACAGCAAACCCCTCAGACTTCTCGTGATCGCAGGAGTATTTTTATCCCACATACTAGTGTCACAGACGTATCCAATATCTGCATTTAATCGCTCTTTATACTCCTCTAGAAAAAGTGGTAAGGTTTTAGATCCACATTCTTCTTCGCCTTCAATTATTAATTTCATAGAAAAGGGTAACTCTCCAAATTCATCAATTAAGTACTTTATTGCTAAAACAAAAGTTAAAACTTGGCCTTTATCATCACTAGCGCCACGTGCAACAATACAGTCCTCTCCATCAACTTTGGAGATTGTTGGAGTAAATGGATCTGAATTCCATAATTCAATTGGGTCAACTGGCTGGACGTCATAGTGACCATAAAAAAGTATTGTTTCTGCGTCTTTCTTATCGCTAATATACTCACAATATATAATTGGATGACCTTCAGATTCATAAATAAGAGGACTTAGGCCAAAACTTTGCAAGAGCTTTTTTAACCATTTAGCCGCATTATTACATTCTTCTGCATAATCAGGTATAGTGGAGATTGATCTTATTTTTAAAAAATCCTTGAGTATCTCAATATTTTTATCTGAACTTTCGTCTATCTTACTAAGAATATTTTTTATTTTTTGCATGTGAAATTCGTAAATTATTGTTTATTGAAATTTAAATAAAATATACACTTAAAAAATAAAATAAATATTAAATTTAATAAAAACATTCAGTTAAGAAATATGCCAAGCCACCTAATAATTGGAGGAATAAGTTCAGGAAAGTCTGTGTTTGCCGAAACACTAGCAAAAGGTATATATGATGATAATGCTAACGCAGGATTATATTACATAGCTACAGCTCCAATTCTAGATGACGAAATGATTAATAAAATTGAAATACATAAAAAAAGACGTTCAAAGCAATGGATAACAATTGAAGAACAAATAGATATTTGCGAAAAAATTAGATTAATACCAGAAAAGAACCAAATTATTTTAATCGAGTGTATAACTACTTGGCTCTCAAACATGTTATTTCATGAATCTAACCTATCAAGTAATATCCAAATTTTAATTGATTTCATTAAGAGTTCAGAAGAAAACCATGTCATTCTAGTGTCAAATGATCTTGGAGATAGTGTAATTTCAGAGAATAAGGAGGTAAGGTTTTTTCAACAGCTAAATGGACAAATTAATCAACAAATTGCCGAAGTCAGCGATAATGTGCATAAAGTAATAGCTGGTATTAATATTAAGATTAAGTAATTTGGAACTCTAATGCATATTGTAACAAGTCATCGTCATGACTCAAAAAATCATGAGAAATCAGAATATTTTGTGCAAGAGACTGCTGATATTATATTCCTGTCCTCAGCAGATACAGAAATCTCATTACTTTCAAAATCTGTTAACGAGTTAGATACATATCCAAGCATTAGATTAGTCAATTTACTCAATTTAAGTGAGACTAAATCTATCGATAATTATATCAATAAAACTTTATCCAAAGCTAAAATAGTTATTGTTAGAATTCTTGGTGGAAAAAGTTATTGGAACTATGGAATTGAGAAGTTAATTGAACATCAAATGACAAAAAAATGTGATGTGATTTTCTTTCCTGGAGATGATAAATTTGATGAGCAGTTGTATGCTTTATCATCAATAAAAGGTATGAAATATAAAGAACTATGGTCATATTTTATTGAGGGTGGGGCTGAAAATGCATCTAATCTTCTAAAATATATTTCATACCTACAATTCAATTCACCAAAACCAGCCTCTTCGAAAAAAATAAGTCCTGTAGGGATATATTGGCCAAAAAAAAATGAAATAAGCTCAGTTGAGCTTGAAAAAAATTGGAATAAAAGCAGAAAACATGTTATTGCAATAACATTCTACAGCGCCTTACTTCAAAGTGGTCAAACAGAAGTTATTGATTCATTAATTTTTGAATTGCAAAAGAACTATAATTGCCTACCAATATACGCCAAATCCTTTAAAGATAAAAAGAATGCTGAACTAACAACTTATTTGCTTCAAGAATATTCACCAATTTCGCTTATAAATTTAACAGGTTTTTCCTTAAAAGAAGAACGTCTATCTAATACGACAATCTTTGATACTGGGGAACGTCTGGTTTTTCAGGCGGTACTATCAAGTATGTCTGAGCATGAATGGTCTCACTCCTCTAAAGGGATGAATGATCGAGATATCATAATGGCTATATCACTACCAGAAATAGATGGGAGAATAATAACAAAGACAATTGCATTTAAAGAAAAGATTAAATTTGACTCTATTACGCAAACAGATCTTGTAGAGTATCATCCTAATATATTTGGTATAAAATATTTATGTAACCTTGTGAAGAAATGGGGTGATCTAATAAATTTAAGTAATAATCAAAAGAAAATATTCATCTCATTAGCAAATTACCCAAATAAAGACTCTAGAATTGCAAATGGTGTTGGTTTAGATACACCAAATAGCATTATTAACTTCGTAAATAGACTCAAAAGAGAAGATTACCAGATAGAAGAATTTCCAAATAATGCAGATAAGTTAATGAAGCGATTAATTGCAGGGCAAACAAATAATTTAAATAAAAATGTTACAATTGATATACAAAGTTTGAGTTTGAAGGATTATAAAAAATTCTATAAAAAATTATCAAAAAAAGTAAGAAATGAAGTTGAAGCAAGGTGGGGTAGAATAGAGGATGATCCATTTGTCGAGCATGATATTCTTAAACTACCAATTCAAAGTTTTGGAAATATAGCAATTGGGATTCAACCAGCGCGTGGCTACAACATTGACCCCAAAAATACTTACCATAGCCCAGATTTAGTACCTCCTCACTTTTACTTTGGATACTATTTTTGGCTAAAATATAACTTTAGAACTAATGTAATTATACAATTTGGTAAACATGGTAACTTAGAATGGTTACCAGGGAAATCGTTATCTCTCAGCGAAAACTGTTATCCAGAGGCAATATTGCAGTCTACCCCGCTGATATATCCATTTATAGTAAATGATCCAGGCGAAGGGACGCAAGCAAAACGAAGAAATGCTGCGGTAATTGTTGATCATCTTACACCTTCATTAACAAATGCAGATACTTATGGTGAATTAATCGAAATAGAAATTTTACTTGATGAGTATTATGAAGCGTATCAGACGGATCAAAACAGAGCGAAAAATATAAGGGATCAGATAATTGAACTTACCCAATCTAATGGACTCTATGCTGATACAATGATTGAAATAGAGGATGATACTGAAACAAAATTAAATAAAATAGATACTTATTTATGTGAAATAAAAGAATTACAAATAAGAGATGGCTTACACATCTTTGGAAAGTCCCCAAAAGGAAATGAATTAAATAATTTATTATTATCAATTGCTAAAATCAGTAGAAATAATGGTCTATTAGAAAACCAGCCTATAACTCAAGCAATTGCAGATGATATAAATCTTAATTTCAATTCAATAAATTGTATCAAATCAGCCCCATATAGTGGATCTAAAAAAAATTGTTTAGCCCAACTATCTAAATCAATGTGGAGAACAAATTCTGATACGATTGAGAGATTAGAATTACTATCTGAAAAAATACTAAAGAATGATTACAAAATACCCTCAAACTGGAAAAACACTATCTCTGTTATAAATTCAATGAATATGGATATTAAAATAAGAATTAAAGAATCGGGGAAGAATGAACTTAATAATATTTTAAATTTATTAGAGTCAAAGTTTATTAAACCCGGCCCATCAGGAGCTCCAACACGCGGGAAAGTAGAGGTACTTCCGACAGGTAAGAATTTCTATTCAATCGATATGAGAGCACTTCCAACAAGAACTGCTTGGAGTATTGGTGCTTTATCAGCTGATTTGCTAATAAAGGATTTTTATAAAAGAAAAGGATATTTCCCTACTCACTTTGGATTATCGGCATGGGGAACCTCAAATATGCGCACAGGTGGTGATGATATATCACAAGCACTAGCATTAATAGGTGCAAAGCCAAAATGGGATAACGTATCAGGACGAGTTAATGGCTTTGAGATTATTCCTATAGGTAAATTATCTAGACCAAGAGTGGACGTCACTTTAAGAATATCGGGTTTTTTTAGGGATGCATTTCCAAATTTAATAAATTTATTTGATCAAGCAGTTCAAGAAATAATTAAATTAGATGAGTCAGCAAATGATAATCCAATAAGAGCAGCTCATCGAAAAGATATAGAGTATTTTAAAGATAAGAAGTTCTCAGACACCGAGGTCCACAGACTTGCAAGCTATAGAGTTTTTTCATCAATGCCGGGGTCTTATGGCGCCGGACTGCAGTCACTTATTGATGAAGGAATTTGGAAAACAAGTGATGATTTAGCTGATAATTATATTAATTGGGGTTCCTATGCGTATGGTATTGATAATTATGGAGATCAAAATAAAAAAATATTTACTATGAAATTAGAACGACTAGAAGCAGTTATTCAAAATCAGGATAATCGCGAACATGATATTCTAGATTCTGATGATTACTATCAATTCCACGGTGGAATGGGTTCAGCAGTTAAGAAATTATCTGGTAGAAAACCAATCTACTATCATAACGACCATTCAAAACCTCAAGATATTAAAATTAGAACACTTGATGAGGAACTAAGTAAGATAGTTCGAGGGAGGGCTGTTAATCCAAAATGGATAAATAGTATTATGAAACACGGTTACAAAGGAGCTTTCGAACTTTTAGCTACATTAGACTATCTATATGCGTACCAAGCAACTACAGGGCTTGTAAAAGACCACCACTTTGATTTATTATTTGAGTCATATATAATCAATGAAAGAGTAAATAATTTTATTCAAAAATATAATCCTGATGCACTTTCGGATATGAAAATGAGATTTCTGGATGCAATTGAGAGAAAACTTTGGCACCCAAAAAGAAATGATACATTAAATTTTCTAAGAATTGAAAAGTAATAATTAAATGCCTGAAAAAAAAGAATTAAGCGAAGAAGAACTGAATATAAGACATGCAGAAAAGATGCATAAAAAAAAGGAAGCGAGGAAAAAGATCCTTGCTACTAAAACAATAGAAAAAGGATTGATTATTGTACATACTGGGAAAGGTAAGGGTAAAACAACAGCTGCCTTTGGAATGATCTTTAGGGCACTAGGAAATAATCTTAATGTCGCTGTTGTTCAGTTTGTAAAAGGCCAGTGGTTATCTGGAGAGCGTGCGGCACTTGATAAATTTAGAGATAAGGTAAAAATACATAAAATGGGTGAGGGATTTACATGGGAAACCCAAAACAGAGCTCGGGATATTGAGGCTGCAAAAAAAGCTTGGGAAAAAAGTAAAGAATTGATAGCGGATACTAATAATAAAGTAATTCTATTAGATGAATTAAATATTGTGCTGAGGTATAATTATCTTCCAATTGAACAAGTAATAAATACTTTGCACAATAAACCAAAAGATACTCACATAATTATTACTGGTAGAAATGCAAAAGATGAAATTATAGAAATTGCTGATTTAGTAACAAGTATGGAATTAATTAAGCATCCATTTCGAAGTGGCGTCAAAGCACAAGTTGGAATTGAATTTTAGTGTCTAAATTTTTACAAAGAACTCCAACAATAATGTTTCAAGGAACAGGGTCAAGTGTAGGAAAATCAATCATTGTCGCAGGATTGTGTAGGTTATTTACAAAAAAAGGTATATCAGTAGCTCCATTCAAACCACAAAATATGTCAAATAATGCGGCTGCAACTTACGACGGCGGTGAAATCGGCAGGGCTCAAGCATTTCAAGCGATTGCTGCAAGAATGGAACCTAGTATTCTAAATAATCCAATATTACTTAAGCCCCAAAGCGAAAAGGGTTCACAGCTAATAATAAATGGTAAGTTTACTAAATCCGTTTCAGCGCATGAATACCAAAAATTAAAGTCTTCACTTATGCCCTATGTAGAAGATGCTTATAATAATCTTGCACAAAATCATGAGCTTATTTTAGTAGAAGGAGCAGGTAGTCCAGCAGAAATTAATTTAAGAAGTGGCGATATTGCAAATATGGGTTTTGCATCAAAATTGTCAATTCCAACAGTGATAATTGGTGATATTGATCGAGGTGGTGTAATTGCATCTCTAGTCGGTACAAATGAAGTATTAGATGATGTTGATAAAAAAAATATTGTGGGTTTTATTATCAATAAGTTCAGGGGTGATCCAAGCCTATTTGAAAGTGGGATTGATGAGATAAAGAATAGAACTAAATGGCACTTTCTAGGCATGATTCCTTTTTATAACAATATATCTAAATTACCTGCAGAAGACTCGCACGATTTAGATAAAATATTATATAATCATTCAAAACCTGAAGCTACTCTCAATATTGGGATTCCTATATTAAGTAAAATATCAAACTTTGATGATATCGATCCCTTGAGAATTCAAAAGAATATAAATTTACACTACATACGTCCTGGAGAACCCTTCCCAAAAAAATTAGATATCATCTTATTAATGGGATCAAAATCTACAATAACCGACCTTGAAGATTTAAAAAGTAATAGATGGGATGAAGCTATTAATAGGCATAAAAAAAATAATGGAATTATTATCGGTTTATGTGGTGGATATCAAATGTTAGGCCAAACAATTGGAGATCCTAAAAAATTAGAAAGCAACAAAGAAATTATTAAAGGGCTTGGTTTGCTGAACGTTGAGACTAAGATGAGCCAAAAAAAAATTGTAACTAAAATTAGTGGTATTCACATACAAACAGACCATAAAATCGATGGATATGAAATCCATATAGGAAAAACTTTTGGCGAAGATTGCAAGAGACCCCTCTTTTACATTAATGATAGATATGATGGTGCAATGTCTGAGGATGGTAAAGTACTAGGCACATATATCCATGGCGTTTTTCATAATAAGGAACTGATTGAATGGCTCTTTAAAATTTGTGATAAAAATATTACAAATGATAAAATAAGTGATTACAATAAGATTTTAGATGAAAACCTAGACGATTTATCTGATCATTTAGAAGGTTATGTAGATTGGAAATTAATTTTAGAATTATCAAAAGATAAGACCAATCAGAAGCAGATAAATAAATAGAGTAATTATAAAAATAATAATAGAAAAAGTATAAATCCAAAGAGCCCTGATTATGTGATCTGAGTCAATCTCTTTAGCAGCACTTGAATTTATCCATTCTGAATTCACAAGTTTATTTTCGTAATAGTTACTCCCACCCAGTGCAATATCAAGTGCTCCAGCCATTGAAGACTCAGGCCAACCAGAATTTGGAGAACTACTTTTTTTTGCATCCATCTTTGTTATTTGAATAGCCGACCTCCAATTCTCCTTTAAAAGATAAGTTGCTAGAACTATAAATAAAGATGAAATTCTAGCTGGAACAAAATTCATTATATCATCGATTTTTGCGGCACATTTTCCAAATTTGATATATTTGTCATTCTTGTATCCAATCATGCTATCCGCAGTACTAATAAATTTATATATTACAACACCGGGGAAACCTAAGACTAGGAACCAAAATATGGGTGAAACATAACCATCACAAAAATTCTCAGATAAACTTTCAATTGAGCCTCTGGTTATTGAACTTTCATCTAATTTGTCCACATCGCGTGATACAATCTTAGATAGGTTGGATTTTGCACTTTGAATATCATCTCTCATTAGATCATCATAAATAGATTTGACGTGACTAAATAAGGATTTTCCAGAAAGAAGAATAGATAGAAGAAATCCAAGAATTATATATCCAAAGGTATTATTTAATAATAAATCTTCTAAGACTTCTGTCAGAAAATAAAGACCGATAACAGAAATAAACATTACAAGAGTACCATTAAAAAATTTAGATTTATCTGAAAACTCTTTTCTATTAAATTCTATATCTAAAAAATTTATATATCTGCCAATATATATAATTGGATGTGGAACTTTTCTCCACAAAAGATGTTCGTCACCCGCGTAAGCATCAACTAAAACTGCAATAATTATAACTAAAAATATTTCCATTATTAATTCATAACTCTAATTATTTTAATATGTTTTTCATTGAATTGAACAAATAATTTAACTCAACTCGATCTTTGGGTATTCCCAATCTGAGCCAATTATTGTTATATATAAATTTTCTTGTCCAAATACCATCTTTTGCAAGTAAATTATGTATCTTACCTGCATCTTCAAACTTAACTAATTTGAATAAAAGTGTACCCCCAATAATTGGAATATTAATGGCATTTAAAGTCAATTCCATGTCTTTAGATAATATCTCTAATTGATTTATTGTTTGCTTAATCCATTGAATATCGGACATAGCTTTGAGTGCAATATCGATTGAGGAGCTGGAAATAGGCCAAGGACCTATAAAATTTGAAATTTGATTTATATATTTATGATCACCAAATGCAAATCCGAGTCTTAAGCCAGGTAACCCAAAAAATTTACCAAAGGACCTAATTATTATTAGATTCTTTTTCTCAATAGAATAATTAAATTTTTCATCGGGTGTAGGATCCATAAATGATTCATCAATGATCAGTAAACCATTTTTTTCTTGAATTCTATTTTGAAGAACTATTAACGCATCTTTATTAAACAGTTTGCCATCTGGATTGTTTGGATTGACTATTATAGTAATCCCAGATGGATCAATTTCTTTCTCAAACGAGTCAATTAACTTAATTGTGTAACCCGCATTGACCCATGATTTATAATGTTCAATATATGTTGGATAATATACTTGAACCTTTTTTTTCTTTATCTCACTGAAAATATAAGGGAAAATATTTATCAATCCTTGGGCACCTTGATAAGCAATTATACTACTATCATCTTTAAGTTTGTAATAAACAGCTGCAGCAGATAGCAATTCTCTGATTGCTTGTCCACTTGGAAGACTGTTATAAATTGATTTAGCTAACTTAAAATCTTTATATGGGTGAGGATTTATCCCAGACGAAAGATCAATCCATTCAGAGACATCTTTATATTTTTTTTGAGCTTCTAATAGGTCACCACCATGTTCATCTTCTAGAAAAAAATTTTTATTATCTATCATCTTTTGACTGACTTACTTTTGGTTAGGAACATTAGCCTCTTCAAATGTTGATGTATTATTGTGTATATTTACCGCTGACATAATTATTGGCATAGCCATTGCAGCGCCACTCCCTTCTCCAAGCCTCATTTTTAGATCTATGAGAGGTATTTTATTTATTTTTTCTAATAATTTTGAATGTCCGGGTTCAGCAGATCTATGACCTACATAACAATGATCTATTGAACTTGGAGAAATGCTATGAAGAATTGCAGCCGCTGCACATACAGGAAAACCATCAAGTACAACCGGCACTCTTTCAAATCTTGCTGCCAATATGGCCCCTAATATTGCTGCAAATTCTCGTCCACCAAAGCACCGTAGTATTTCAAAAGGATCCCTATTTGGATGTATTTTTTGGCTTTTCTTAATTACCTCAATTTTTTTTTGAATCATTTCCTGACTGGCTCCCGTGCCG
>TARA_B100001057_G_scaffold165499_1_pt1 | contig 77601 bp, 70 predicted proteins | sample TARA_B100001057 | Tara Oceans TARA_B100001057 (sample SAMEA2621839) | marine metagenome | biome: marine biome (ENVO:00000447); feature: surface water layer (ENVO:00002042); material: "saline water (ENVO:00002010), including plankton (ENVO:xxxxxxxx)" | depth 5 m | reverse complement strand
ACAAAATGGTCTTTGTTTAAAATATGGAATTCGTCTGGGTAAGTGATTACACAGCCCACATGCACGCCTAGTTTTTCAACGGCTTTTTTAGATTTACAACCCGTGTCTATAAAAATATTATCAGGCTTTGGGGGCTGTTCCTTGGCCATACTTCTTGTATGAATCGCAGGCCATCCAAAAACACCTTTTACAATGCCTTTTTTGGTGTGGATATTGACGACTTTACTGGGTGCTATCTGATGGTCACTCCCGCCATTTCGAATGACGTAAATTAACCCATCATCTGAAATGTAATTGACATACCATGAGATTTCATCGGCATGTCCTTCAATAACTACTTTAAAATTAGCCTTTGGGTTAATGACCCCAACAGCTGAGCCGTAAGTGTCTGTAATAAAAGTATCAACATAAGGATTTAGGTAATCCATCCACAACTTTTGACCTTCCCATTCATAACCAGTTGGTGCTGCATTGTTTAAGTAAGCTTCTAAAAACTTTAGTGATTTTTTGTTTAAAATTTTCTTTTTGGCCATTGTTTATATTTTGGTTAAAAATAACAAAACTCTTCGATTTTAGAAGCAGGATTACAACATATTTTTTAACTTTGAAAAGTACTGATATAACATGATTAGACATACAACTTTATTTTTTTTATTTACATTCTTTATCTCTGAGAGTCAAATTCCCTCAATTGTCACAGATTCAATTCAAAAGCCTTATTTAATGATTGTAGGGGATACCATCACCAATAGCGCTATCAATTTATCAGAAGTTGTTATTTTACCAAAATTGCGCATTAAATCTAAAGAAGACCAACGCCGCTATTTAATCTTAAAACGCAAGACGATTAAAGTTTATCCCTATGCTAAATTAGCCGCTGAAAGACTTCAGACTTTAAACGAAAGAATTGAAAACGTCAAAAGTAAACGCAAACGCAAACAATACACCCGACGGGTTCAAAAATTTGTGGAGGATGAATTTTCTGAAAAGCTTAAAAAATTTACGATTACCGAAGGCCAGATTTTGATTAAATTGATCCACCGTCAAACAGGTGAAACTGCTTTTGATCTCATCAAGGATCTCCGTAGTGGTTGGCGCGCTTATTGGTATAACAACACTGCAAAATTATTTAAAATGTCATTAAAAATTCCTTTTAACCCTGAAGTTTCAAAAGAAGATTATTTAATAGAAGATATACTACAACGACATTTTCAGGATGGAATTTTAGATTTCCAGCTTCCATATAAAGAATTCGATCTTTATAATTTATCAAACCAATGGAAACTAAAATAAAAATAAATTTTACATTAACTAAAAATCAACTTTGGTAAATCAACCAATATTAAAAATTAAAATAAGTCTCGTTGATTTTTTTTCATCATATGGTTCTAAGTCATATGAACCAAAAGAGGCTAATATTTTTAAATTATTCTTCATCAATATTGATTTAAAATCATCGTAACCAAATGCACGCACTCGTTCTTTAAAATTAAAAATTGAACCTCCATCTTTAACACGAATTTTTTTTGTAATGAATTCACCATCAAAAAACCGCTCAATTTTAAAATCAATACCTTTTATATTATAATGATTTATTGGAATTAATTTTTCAACAACATACGGTACATTCATAAAATCTATAACTCCAATACCATTTACATTTAAACTTTCTCTTATGGATTTTAAAACTTTATGGTCATCTTCAAGAGAATCAAAATATCCAAAACTTGTAAACATATTTAATATAAGATCAAATTTTGATTTCATTGGAAGACGCATGTCATGAATTTTGAAATCTAAATTTGAATTTGAATATTTTTTGGCCACATCTATATTTTTCTTTGATAAATCGACACCAGTTGTATTAAACCCAAGTTGATTAAGATAAACAGCATGACGACCCTTGCCACACGCTAAATCTAAAATTCTTTGTTCCTTACCTGTTTTTAGAAATTGAACTAGGTTCTTTATAAATTTCTGTGCTTCTTTATTGTCTCTGTGTCTATAAAGTATATGGTAATAATGAGTATCAAACCAAGACTCAAACCACTTTTTTTGAATTGTCATAAAAATTTAATGTGTGATGGTAAAAATACTGTATTTTTGAAGCTTATCGAAGAAATTTATGGAAGATAATTTTGAAATGATAGCCAAAACACTTTTTGGTTTTGAAGAACTCTTGGAAAATGAACTCTCACAACTTGGAGCCCAGAACATAAAAAAAGGAGTTAGGAATGTTCGATTTGTGGGAGACAAAGGTTTTATGTATAAATGTAATCTTGGTTTAAGAACAGCTATAAAAATACTTAAACCAATAAAACAATTTCATGTTAAAGATGAAAATGATTTATACACGAAAATTAAGGAAATTTGTTGGGAAAAATATTTAGACAAAGCGGGAAGTTTAGCTGTAAATGCAACACTAAGTGGAGGGTTGTTTACACATTCACACTACATAGCATTAAAGTCTAAAGATGCAATAGTAGATCGTTTTAGAGATCAAACTGGTGAGCGACCTAATATTGATCTGCGTTTTCCAGATTTGAAAATTGATGTTCATATTGAACGAAATTTTTGTTCTATCGCACTTGACAGTTCAGGAGAATCTTTACATAAACGTGGATACAAAATTGCAACAAATATTGCCCCAATTAATGAAGTTTTAGCAGCAGGGTTGGTAATGCTTTCTGGTTGGGATGGTCAGTCCGATTTTATGGACCCAATGTGTGGTTCTGGTACTATTTTGATAGAAGCAGCAATGATTGCATGCAATATTCCTCCAAACTTAATGCGCAATGAATTTGGTTTTGAGCGTTGGAAAGACTGGGATGTTGATTTGTTTGAAAAGATTGAAAATTCGTTACTTTCAAAAACTCGTGATTTTCACCACAAAATAATAGGTTTTGATAAATCTCCTAGTGCAATTCAAAAAGCATTAGAAAATGTTAAAAATGCTCATTTAGATGAAATGATTTACCTCAAAAACGAAAATTTCTTTAAAACACAAAAGGGTAAAGGGGATAAACTTCATATGTTATTTAATCCGCCCTACGGTGAACGTTTAGAGCTAAATATGATTGAATTTTATAATAATATTGGAACTACATTAAAACATAAATATTCAGGAACTACAGCATGGTTTATAACTTCAAATTTAGAAGCACTAAAGCATGTTGGACTTAAATCATCTAGAAAAATAAAAGTTTATAATGCTAAATTAGAAGCTCGCCTTGTTCGTTATGACATGTATCAAGGCACAAAAAAACTTCACAAGCAAAAATAAATTTATTAGAAAAAATCTAATAATTATTTAATTAAAAAATTAACTTCTTTGTCTTTGTAAACTCAAAAAAGGTCCTATTTTTGCAAAGTTGATTCGATATCAAAATGATTCTAACAAATTACGAAAAAGAAGAACGTAAAGAAGGTAAAGAACTTTACCAATACCAAAAAGGTGCTATACAAAAGATTTTCAAATGTTTTGAGTCTGCCAAAGAAGATTATCACTTATTATATCAATTACCAACTGGTGGTGGGAAAACAGTCATTTTCTCAGAAATTGTTAATCAATATTTAAAAACAAGAAGTAAAAAAGTATTGGTCTTGACCCATCGTATAGAACTTTGTAAACAAACCTCTGCTGTATTAAGTGAATTTGGAGTCAGAAATAAAGTAATTGATAGTAAGGCGAAATTAGATGACCAAAAAGATTTTGATTGTTTTGTAGCAATGGTTGAAACTCTTAACAATCGCTTAAAAGACAACAAATTAGATATATCTAATATTGGACTAGTAATTATTGATGAGGCTCATTATAACTCATTTACTAAACTTTTTAAATTTTTTGATAATTCCTTCTTATTGGGAGTTACTGCAACTCCTTTGAGTTCAAACATTGAACTTCCTATGACCGATAATTATAATGAATTGATTGTTGGAGAGAGTATTGAATCTTTGATAGAAAATCGTTTTTTGGCTGAAGCTAACATGTTTTCTTATAATGTTGGTTTAACTTCACTTGTTGTTGGTGCTAACGGAGATTACACTGTCAAGTCATCAGAAGATTTATATACAAACAATGAAATGTTATCAAAGCTAATGGATGCTTATAATGAGCGTTGTAACAACAAAAAAACTTTGATTTTCAATAATGGAATCAACACATCACTGTTCGTATATGATCTTTTCAAGAGAGCAGGATTGCCAATAGCACACTTAGACAATACGACAACAAAAAAAGAACGTTCAAATATTTTAAAATGGTTTAAAGAAACACCAAATGCTATTTTAACTTCTGTTAGTATTTTAACTACCGGATTTGATGAGCCTAGTGTTGAGGCCATTATTTTGAATAGAGCGACAAAATCTTTAACTCTTTACTATCAAATGATTGGCAGAGGATCCAGAATTTTCAAAAATAAAAAATCATTTGATGTTGTTGATTTAGGAAACAATTTTCATCGTTTTGGACCATGGGGCAGTACAAATTTAGATTGGCACCGAATTTTTAAATATCCTAGCCATTACTTAGATGGGATTTTAAGTGATGAAGATTTAGAAAGCAATTTTATATATGAAATGCCAGAAGAAATACGTAAATCTTTTCTAAAGTCAGATGAGGTTTATTTTGATATAAATAAAACTTATATAAAATCTATCAGAAATGGTGAGTCCTCCAAAGTCGTTTTAAGAAGATCCATTGAGCAACATGCAAAAATATGTATTGAAAACAGTGAAGATGTATATGATGCTTTATCTCTCATGAAATTGTTAAATGAAGATATAGATTTTAGAATTCACCGATATTCAAAATGTATTAGCAAGAGTACACACAATTTTTTAGAATGGCTAAAAGAAGATTATAAGAAAAAATTAAGATCATATTTAAGACAAAATTTTGATAATATTAAAATATTAATATGATTTACAACTTTATAATTTTTTCGCTTATGCTAAACTTGCAAGAACCACAAACTATATTTGAATTTAAATCTAATAGTAATTTAGAAGATTGGCAGGTTACAGATGATACTGTTATGGGTGGAGTGTCCAATGGATTGTTAAGATTAGATGCTCACGGAAATGGCGTTTTTATGGGTGATGTTTCAATTGAAAATAATGGAGGATTTTCTTCAATTCAGTTAAGTATGGAAAGTATTAAGGTTAACTCTGAAAATAGCATCAAGTTAATAGTAAAGGGAGATGGTAGTAGCTTTCAGTTTAGGATAAAAAATTCAAAATATGATAGACATTCTTATGTGGTAAATTTTAAAACTTCAGGAAAATGGGAGACAATCTTGATCCCCATGAATGAAATGACTCCTCGCTTCAGAGGATATAAAATGAGTTTTTCTGATTTTAATAAATCAAAAATAGAAAGTATTGGTTTTTTAAAGTCTTCAAAAAAAAATACTTCCTTCAAACTTCAAATTAAAAGTGTAAGCATAGTTAGATGAAATAATATTTTTGAACATCATATTTTAAAAATTATATTCTTCTGGTTATTAGTTTATTAACCCCAAATTAACTCTACTGGATTTGTGTGAGAAATATCGTTTAATTTATTAAAATATTTATATTTTTATTTAATTCGTTTATTATCTTCATTATATGAAGCCATTAAATAAGTATAGCAAGACAATTACCCAAGATTCAACCCAACCTGCTGCTCAAGCCATGTTGCACGCGATTGGTTTATCTAAGGATGATTTTAATAAAGCATTTGTAGGAATAGCTAGTACTGGTTACGAAGGTAACCCTTGTAACATGCATTTAAATGAACTTGCTAAGTTGGTGAAAAAAGGTACTCTAAATAAACAAATTGTTGGTTTAATTTTTAATACAATTGGAGTCAGTGATGGTATTTCCATGGGAACACCTGGGATGAGATTTTCTTTACCTTCAAGAGACGTAATTGCAGACTCAATGGAGACAGTTGTTCAAGCTATGAGCTATGATGGACTTGTTACTGTGGTTGGTTGTGATAAAAACATGCCTGGAGCTCTTATGGCCATGATTCGTGTTAATAAGCCATGTTTAATGGTTTATGGAGGAACCATTGACTCAGGATGCCACAATGGAAAAAAATTAGATATTGTTTCAGCATTTGAGGCATGGGGTAGTAAAGTCGCAGGTACTATGTCAGAGAGGGAATTCCAAAGTATTGTGGAAAAAGCATGCCCAGGTGCAGGTGCATGTGGCGGTATGTATACTGCAAATACCATGGCATCTGCTATTGAGGCATTAGGCATGACTCTTCCTTACAATTCATCAAATCCAGCTACTGGAGAAGAAAAAAATGCTGAATCAATTAAAGCAGGAGAAGCAATACGACTTCTGCTTGAAAAAGATATAAAACCTTCTGACATTATCTCAAAAAAATCTTTGGAAAATGCTGTACGACTAGTAACGGTTTTGGGTGGTTCAACCAATGCTGTATTACATTTTTTAGCAATAGCAAGAGCTGCTAAGATTAAATTTAATCTTCAAGATTTTCAAAGAATAAGTAATAATACACCTTTTTTAGCGGATTTAAAACCGAGTGGGAAATATCTAATGGAAGACGTACATAGGGTTGGAGGTATTCCAGCTGTACTAAAATATCTTCTTGAAAAAAATTTAGTTCATGGAGATTGTTTAACTGTAACCGGGAAAACATTAGCTCAAAATCTTTCAAATGTTCAAAGTTTACATACAAATCAAGATGTTATAAAGCCAATAGAATATCCTATAAAAGCTACTGGACATTTAAGAATGCTTTACGGAAATTTAGCTTTAGAAGGAAGTGTTGCTAAAATTACAGGAAAAGAAGGTTTAAAATTTAAGGGTAGAGCAAAAGTTTTTGATGGTGAATACGCTGCCAATGACGGAATACGTGATGGAAAAGTTAAAAAAGGGGATGTTGTCGTTATAAGATATGAAGGCCCTAAGGGTGGTCCTGGGATGCCTGAGATGTTAAAGCCAACAGCAGCCATAATGGGTGCTGGATTAGGTAAGGATGTTGCTTTAATTACTGATGGACGTTTTTCAGGAGGAACACATGGTTTTGTCGTAGGACACATTACTCCTGAAGCTCAAGAAGGCGGTGCCATAGCAATTGTAGAAGATGGAGATATCATTACAATTGACGCCGAAACAAATAGTATCAATCTTGAAATCACAAAAAAGGAATTAATTAAAAGAAAAAGCCAGTGGCGAGCTCCTAAACTTAAAGTTTCCAATGGAATTCTTTACAAGTACGCAAAAACGGTTTCTTCAGCATCAAAGGGATGTGTTACAGACGAATTTTAAGGATTTGACAATATGAAATTAAAAACTAAAACTCAGAAGAATAACTACTTAAATAGCCCTGTTGAGAATATTTCTGGTGCTGAGGCAGTAGTAAGATGTCTTATTGCTGAAGGTATTGATATCATTTATGGATATCCTGGAGGAGCCATTATGCCTGTTTATGATGAATTTTACAAATACCATAAGGAAATTTATCATGTTCTAACTCGACATGAACAAGGGGCTACTCATGCAGCTCAGGGCTATGCAAGAATTTCAGGTAAAGTAGGAGTTGCCATAGCAACTTCGGGCCCTGGAGCCACAAATCTAATTACAGGCATTGCAGATGCCCAAATTGATTCAACGCCTATGGTTTGTATTACAGGTCAAGTTCCTTCTCACTTATTGGGCAGTGATGCTTTTCAAGAAACCGACATTGTAGGGATTTCAACCCCTGTTACAAAATGGAACCATCAAATTACAAGAGCTGAGGAAATTCCTGAGGTGATGGCCAAAGCATTTTATATTGCACGCAGTGGCAGACCTGGACCTGTATTGATTGACATTACAAAGGACGCACAATTTGAATCTTTTGATTTCACATATAAAAAATGTGACGGAGTTAGAAGCTATAGCCCAGTTCCGGATGTTCAATATGATCAGTTACAATTAGCAGCTGAGTTGATTAATTCTGCCAAGAAACCTTTAATTGTTTGGGGACAAGGAGTTATTTTGGGTAATGCTGAAATAGAGTTCAAGAATCTAGTAGAAAAAACAGGTATTCCGGCAGCATGGACTATAATGGGTGTTTCTGCAATAGATACCGCACATCCTCTTAATGTTGGGATGGTTGGTATGCATGGAAATTATGCACCAAATATATTAACAAATGAATGCGATGTGTTAATTGCAATAGGTATGAGATTTGATGACCGAGTGACTGGAAAACTTTCTGAATACGCTACTCAGGCTAAAATAATTCACTTTGAAATTGACCCAGCAGAAATTAATAAAAATGTAAAAGCTGACGTTCCTGTTTTAGGTGATTCAAAACAAAGTTTGAATAAAATACTTCCTTTATTAAATAAAAATAAACACAGTCTTTGGTTGAATAAGTTTAAAAATTTAGCTAAAGTTGAATTTGATAAAGTAATCAAAGACGATTTATACCCTACAAAAGTGGGTCTGACAATGGGGGAAGTAATCAAAGAAATAAATAACCAAAGCAAAGGAAACGCGGCAATTGTTTCTGATGTGGGACAGCATCAAATGATTGCATGTCGGTATGCAGAATTTACCAAGTCAAGAGGAAACATAACCTCAGGTGGTTTAGGTACTATGGGCTTTGCTTTGCCAGCAGCGATTGGTGCCAAAATGGCCAGCCCTGAACGCGAAGTTGTGGCTGTAATAGGGGATGGAGGTTATCAAATGACCATACAAGAACTGGGAACTATATTTCAAACCAAGGCTGCTGTTAAAATTGTGGTTCTCAACAATGATTTTTTAGGAATGGTCAGACAGTGGCAACAATTATTTTTTGATAAACGATATGCCTCAACTGAAATGACAAATCCAGATTTTGTGACAATTGCAAAAGGATATCATATTGAGGCTAAACGAATTACCAAACGTGAAGATTTAGCTGACGCTGTTAAAGAAATGATGACTTCCGATGAAGCTTACTTTTTAGAAGTTTGTGTTGAAAAAGAGGCCAATGTTTTTCCAATGATTCCATCAGGGGCATCAGTTTCAGAAATAAGGTTGGAATAAAAAATATTTTTTTATGAAAGATTTGATTAAACAATTTACTATTTCTATTTACACCGAAAATAATATTGGTCTGCTAAATAGAATTTCAGCTATTTTTCAGCGCAGACATATAAATATTGATAGTATGAACATTTCAGAATCTGAAATAGAAAGTGTTTCAAGGTTCACAATTGTTGTGAAAATGAGCGAGAGTAATGTTAAAAAAATAATCGGTCAAATTGAAAAGCAAATTGAAGTTATTAAAGCCTTTTATCACACTGATAATGAAACAATTCATCTTGAGACATGTATGTTTAAAATAAAGTCTGATTTGCTCTTTGAGGAACGTCAAATACAAAATATCATCAAGGACAGCGATGCTAGAATTGTCACTGTCAATAGAGAGTTTTTTGTTCTTGAAAAATCTGGTAGACGGCATGAGATAGAAATGCTTCACAGAGATTTAAAGGTGTTTGGAGTGATGCAATTTGTGCGCTCTGGGCGGATTGCAGTAACCAAAGACGAGATGAAAATAAGCAATATATTAAACGCATTTAATACATAAATATAACTAAACTTTTAAGATGGCAAATTACTTTAACACACTTTCATTAGGACAAAAATTAGAACAATTATCTAAGTGCCGATTTATGGAAACTTCTGAATTCCATGGAGGTGTAAACGCTTTAAAAGGCAAAAAAATTGTTATCATTGGGTGTGGTGCACAGGGACTTAATCAAGGGCTTAACATGAGAGATTCTGGTTTGGATATTTCTTACGCATTAAGAGATGAAGCTATTAAAACGCAGAGACAATCGTTTAAAAATGCCTCTGACAATGGTTTTGTAATAGGAAATTATAACGATTTAATTCCCACAGCCGACTTAGTCTTAAATTTAACTCCTGATAAACAACATTCTAAAGTCGTGGATGCAGTGATGCCGCTCATGAAACAAGGGGCAACACTTTCCTATTCTCATGGCTTCAATATTGTAGAGGAAGGCAAACAAATTCGCAAGGACCTTACAGTGATCATGGTTGCGCCAAAATGTCCTGGTAGTGAGGTTAGAGAGGAATACTTGAGAGGTTTTGGAGTACCAACACTTATTGCAGTTCATCCAGAAAACGACCCTGAAGGAAAAGGTTGGTCGCAGGCAAAAGCCTATGCCGTAGCAACAGGTGGGCACAAAGCAGGTGTCTTGGAGTCTTCTTTTGTTGCTGAGGTGAAAAGTGACCTGATGGGTGAACAAACAATCTTATGCGGCGTTTTACAAACAGCATCCATACTGTCATTTGACAGCATGGTGGCTCAGGGAATCAACCCTGCTTATGCTTCTAAATTGATACAATATGGATGGGAGACCATCACAGAAGCACTTAAACATGGTGGTATTACCAATATGATGGACCGTTTGTCAAATCCAGCAAAACTCAAAGCGTTTGAATTATCAGAAAACTTAAAAACCATTATGAAACCTTTATTTGAAAAGCATATGGACGATATTATGTCCGGACATTTTTCAAAAACAATGATGGAGGATTGGGCAAAGGATGATATAAATCTGTTGTCTTGGCGTGCTGCAACTGGTGAAACAGCCTTTGAAAAGACAGCCGCGACTACAGATTATATCAGTGAACAAGAATATTTTGACCACGGAATCCTTATGGTTGCTTTTGTACGTTCAGGAGTTGAACTGGCTTTTGAAACCATGGTTGCCTCTGGTATTGTTGAAGCATCGGCATATTATGAGTCTTTACATGAATTACCGCTGATTGCCAACACAGTTGCAAGAAAAAAATTATTTGAAATGAATCGTATAATCTCGGATACGGCAGAGTATGGCTGTTATTTGTTTGACCATGCTTGTAAGCCACTGTTAGTTGATTTTATGAAAACCGTGACTACAGAGTGTATTGGAACTGCATATAAACCTGAAACAAACACTGTAGATAATGCTAATTTAATCGCTGTAAATCAATCAATTAAACAACACCCAATAGAGGCCGTTGGTGCTTTGCTAAGAAAAGCCATGACCGATATGAAAGTCATTAAAACAGAGATCTAAAAACAACCACTCCAAACTGATGAAACAAATAAAAGAAATTTATTTTCCAACGGTTGAAGCTATTAAAGCTGCCGCCCTTAAACTCAGGGGGATTGCAGCAGTGTCCCCTTTAGAAAAACACGAGCGCTTTTCTGAGAAATACAACTGTCAAATGTTTTTTAAAAGAGAAGATCTACAACAAGTACGCTCCTACAAAATTAGGGGTGCCTATAATAAAATTTCTTCTTTAAGCCCTGAGAATATAAAAAAGGGTATCGTTTGCGCAAGTGCCGGTAACCACGCTCAAGGCGTGGCCTTATCATGTTATTTGTTAAAAATTAAAGGTAAGATTTATATGCCTGCTCCAACTCCAAATCAAAAAGTAGAACAAGTCAAAATGTTTGGAAAGCAATATGTTGAAATGGTTTTGGTAGGAGATACCTTCGACGATTGTTATCACGAGGCTATTAAAGAGTGTGAAATATTTGGGAAACCGCTGGTTCACCCTTTTAACGATCCGAAAGTTATTGAGGGACAGGGTACAGTGGGTCTGGAAATCATTCAGCAATCTAAAATTTCCATTGATTATATATTTATTCCAGTGGGTGGCGGCGGATTGGCCTCTGGACTCTCCACAGCTGTCAAAGCCTTGTCTCCAAAAACAAAAATTATTGGTGTTGAGCCTGCAGGAGCCCCATCAATGTCGCAGTCTATTGACAAGGGAGAAATTATAAAATTAAATCAAATTGAAAAGTTTGTAGATGGTGCATCGGTCAAACGAGTAGGGGATTTAACCTTTGAAATTTGTCATAGAAATTTAGATTTAATGACCACAGTACACGAGGGTAAAATATGTCAAACAATACTCGAAATGTATAATAAAGACGCTATTGTAGCAGAGCCTGCAGGAGTGATGAGCCTGGCTGCATTGGATGATTTTAAAGATGAAATTAAAGGTAAAACTGTGGTTTGCTTGGTCAGTGGAAGCAACAACGATATTACTAGAACGCCAGAAATTGAGGAGCGCGCCCTGCTGTATGCCAATTTAAAGCATTATTTTATAATTAAGTTTCCACAACGTCCAGGAGCCTTGCGTGAATTTGTAGTTGATATATTGGGTCCCAATGATGACATTACTCATTTTGAGTACACTAAAAAGGTGAACCGGGAAAACGATGTGGCCGTTGTAGGTATTCAATTAAAGTCTCAAAAAGACTTAAAACCACTCATAAGCAAACTAAAAGCTTATAATTTCTTTGGTGATTATATTAATGACAAGCCAGATTTATTCCAGTTAATGGTTTAATTTTTATTTTGATAATACAGAAAATCCCTGTATTTGTGCTATAATTTATATTATGTAAAATTACATTAATAAATTAAATTTTTTTTAGTCACCTCTATCAAACTAGTAATAATTTTAATGTTTAATAATTTATTAGTTTTGTATTATAGACAGAAAAATGTATTTAATAAATTTCTTTAGAATAATTGCTTTACTTGAAGGTATTTCATATGTTCTGTTACTATTTATAGCAGTACCTATTAAATATGCTTATGGTGTGGCTCTGTACGTTAAAATATTAGGAATGCCACATGGGTTACTATTTATGGTTTATATTTTATTGACAATTGTACTGATATTTAAAAATAATTGGATAAAAAAGAATTTTTTTTACGTCATAGTCGCTTCTGTTATTCCTTTTGGTACCTTTATGGTCGATTTCAAATTAAAAAAATCCTTTAAAAAATAATATTTAAAAGAATTCTCTTATGAAATATATCCTAAATACATTAAAAGAATTTCTTATTTCATCAGGTGTAAAAGCTTCAATCGCTGATTGGTTTAGTGTTTTAACACTTTTATTTTTTACACTTACACTCATCTTTCTACTAGATTTTATTATTCGTAGAATTATTCGTGTTGTTTTTGTAAAAATTGCAAACCGATCAAAAACGAATTTTGACGATATTATGGTCAATCATAAAGTACCAAGAAATATAGCTCACATCTTTCCTCTTATAATTGCTTACAAAACAATCCCAAATATATTTTATGAGCATTTAAGTTTACAGATTATAATTGAGAAATTAATTCTTGTTATTGGTGTTTTATTTGTTGTTTGGGGATTAAGTAGTGTTTTTAGGTCAATCAAAGATTTTTTCAAGTCAATCGAACGTCTTAAAGATAAACCTATAGATAGCTATATTCAGGTCCTTATGATATTTATATGGCTAACTTCAATTTTTGCCATATTTGCTGTAGTTTCTGGAATATCGTTTTGGGAATTCATGGCTGGACTTGGTACTGTATCAGCAGTTATAATATTAGTTTTCAAAGATACAATTCTAGGATTTGTTGCGAGCATTCAAGTCTCGGTAAATGATATGGTTAGAATTGGGGACTGGATTACTTTTCAAAAATATGGTGCTGATGGAGATGTAATTGAAATCAATCTTGCTACAGTTAAGGTTAGAAATTTTGATCACACCATAACAACTATTCCAACCTATGCCCTTATATCAGATTCTTTTAAAAATTGGCGTGGAATGACTGAATCTAATGGAAGACGAATAAAGCGTGCTTTAAAAATTAGAATGTCTAGTATTCGCTATCTAAATGCAGAAGATTTAAAAGTAATTTCGAAGATTGAAATGATTAAAGATTATATTTCTAACAAATCTAAAGATATAAGTGACTATAATAATGAAAATAAAATTGATAAATCATTATTAATTAATGGCAGAAATCTCACTAATATTGGTGTTTTTCGAAAGTATGTTGAATCTTATATTGAAGAACACTCGGCTATCAACAAGGACTTAATGATTATGACCAGACAGCTTGAACCAAATGAGAATGGATTACCCATTGAGATTTATGCATTTAGCAATGATAAAGGTTGGCAAAATTATGAATATATTATTGCTGATATATTTGATCATATAATCGCAGCTTCTTCATCTTTTGATCTTGAAATATATGAGCGTAAGTTCTAGAGATGATATTCTTCTTAATAGTCGCCCTTTGATAAAATACTCAGAAATTTCAAATAAAGAGTTTATTATTGAAGACTTTCAAAATAAGGTTCTCCGCCCTATTCTTAAATTTCAAAATGATTTATTTGTACAATTGTTTATAAAACAACTAAAAAGTAAAAAACAACTTTTTAAAACATTTGAATTAGAAGTTAAAAGAAAAGTAATAAATGAAAATTTTAAAAGGAATTCAAGTTTAAGACAATTACTTTTGGGTAGTGTAATAGGGCTTTTTACTTGTGAAGAAATTAAAGTTTATAATGAGTTTACATCTGTGATAAATAAACGTATTTTTTCAATGTTAAAAAAAAGGCTAGAAGATCAACTACTTAAAATCTAGTACTCAATTTTTTTTAGAATCAAACCTGAAGCTGGTGCAATAAAATCAATTTTAATATTGGAATTTTCTTTTAAGCTATTTTCAATATAATCAAGTCCAACCTCTCCTCTACCTAATTTAATAAGTGCTCCCATCATCAGACGAATTTGATGACGCCCAAAGCCCTTACCAACTACACGAAGAACATAGCTCTTTTTTGGAAAGAAATTGGCTTTGTACATATCATTCTCAATCAATTCACAAACCTTAAGGGTCCTTTCATATAAGCCATTGTTTGTTGCTTTATAACAATAAGATTTGAAGTTGTGTTTTCCTTGAAATAATTTGGCTCCCAATGACATTAAATCTACATCTAATGGTTCGACTACAGTAGTCAATATGGGTGCACAAAAAGGGTGACATTTCTCTCCTTCTGAAAAAAAATAGTGATATTCTTTGTATTTTGAATCTTGAATTACATTAAAATCTGCAGAAACTTCATCAATTGAAAGCGCACGAATATCTTGAGGAAGATTATAATTAAACTCTGCTAAGAAATGATCTAAATCATTTAATGGTGAATCTTTCAAAAACAATTCAAAAGCTGCCATTTCTGCCGACACTTTAGCATCGGTTCTACTGGCAGCTAATGTTTTAAAACGCTGATCATTGAGCACATATTTTATAGTGCGATCAATCATTAAATGAATAGTTTTATTGTTGGGTTGCTTTTGCCAACCATGAAAACGATAACCTAAAAATTGAAATTTAACGAGATAGCAATATCGTTTTTGAAACATAAAACAATCTCTACAAAATTTCTAATTATTGATTACCTAAAATAATAGGCATTCCTGAATCACCAGAGCCAATGACAATCACTTTGCTGTTTGGGGATTCTGCCAGCTTAACAGTGGCTTCAATTCCCTTGTCTTGTAATATTTTATCATTTAAAGAAGCGCTGAGGATTCTGTTTGCATCAGCTTTACCCTGTGCTTCAATTCGTTGTTTTTGGGCTTCTTTGTCTGCTGTTACTAATCTAAACTCATACTCTAAAGACTGTTGCTCTTGCTTTAATTTTCCCTCAATAGCGTTTTTTATAGTTTCAGGTAACTTAACGTCTTCAACAAGAACACGTTTGACATTTAAAAATTGACCATCCATTAGATTAACAACTTCATCCAATATTTCTTGCTCTATAACATCACGTTTACTTGAATATAATTGCTCTGGAGTATAGCGCCCAACAACACTTCTTGCAGCAGCATTAACAGCAGGATTTAAAAGCTCCATAACGTAATCTTGACCCTTAGTTTTAATTAATTTTCCTAAGTTCTCATATTCTGGCTCGTACCAAATGGTGCCATTCACACGAACTTCTAGCCCATTAACTGAGAGTACATTCATTTCGTCAGAAATAGATTGTTGTCGTACTTTAAATATATACATTGAATTCCAAGGAGCAACAATATGAAATCCTTCTCCATAAGTAGTTTCAGTATTTATACCATCTCCAAATTGTTCAAATAATACACCACCTTCACCAGGACCAATAGTTATGGCAGATTTAGTAATTAGTATTAATGCCATACCAATGGCAACTATAATTGGAAGTCCTATTTTAGGCAGATTTTTCATTTTTTTAAGAATTTAGGTTTTAAATTAATCCGTTGTACTTTCTTATAAACCACTCTGATGCTAAGCTAAAAATGATTAGCAGTAGTATGTATTTAAAGTTTATCAAAGGTAAAGATTTTTTCTCTACTTGCAATATGTCTTTATATACTTCTTCTTCAATAAGTTTGTTTATTAGTAAGTCTGTTTCAGAGTTAAAAAACATCTTTCCATTTGTCTTTTTGGCTAATTGACGAAGTTTTATAAAATCTGAGTTTATAAATTGAAACTCGATATTAAATGGTAGAATTTCAAAACGTCCTGATTTTACGAATCCCTTATCTATCACTTTTACGTTATATTTATAAGAACCCGGTTCAAGAGCCTGTAAATTTGTAACATAGGAATTATTTTGCAATACCATTGGGAATTTCAAAATAGTATTATCACTAGATTCAATCTCAATCTGTAAATCTACTTCATTATTTAATTTAAAATTTTCTCCGTAGAATTGTGCATAAATAGACACAGGAACAGAACCGTCAAAAATCAATTCGTGATTAATTCGCAATCGTTCAGTTGACCTCTGAGTGCTTAAATACTGGAATATAGATTTAAAATAGTTATCTATCTTCTTAAAACTTTTTTCTTCTCGAAAACAGTGCATACGCCATTTCCAAATATTTTCAGCTAATAATACTACTTGACGTGAGTTTTCTTTTGAATAAGTAAATAATAATGGTTGATTGGTGTTAACCCCATTTTTATACTTATAAAGCAATACATTATGAGCTATATTAATATTCGTATTTCCAAAAGATGAAGTCAATGGGGGGTAATTCTCAAAATCCATAAAATCTAAAGAAAAATTATCAAAACTAGAATTAAAAAGACTTTGATAATCTTCATTTTGGCCAGTATATTCGTGTACATAGCTAGATTGAGCAGAATTAAGATACTTCCAATCTGTAAAAGTCCCTGCAATAATAAAGGAATTTAGATTGTACTTTTCAATGGATTTAAAAACTTGACTAAACTCACTTGTAGGCTGGTATAATATTGCAATATTGTATTTAGTTGGCTGCTGGAGGAAATGTTTAGGTTCTATTTGATTAATTTCGTAATTTTTATCCGAGCCTAAAATAGCTTTAAAAAAGGCCAAATCTGGATGTGGAGTATTAGATATTAAAGCAATCTTGAGTTTTTGATCAATAGCTTCAATTCCAAATATTGAAGTATTATTCGACAATAAAATTTCTTCTTCCGTTGGATCTACAATAACTTTGTAACGATTCAATCCGACTTTTTTGGTTTCAAGAAATGTTGTTATAGTTTGAGAATTTCTCTCAGACGATAATTCAATAGATTTTGTGAATTTCAAAGTTTTTCCGGAATAGACTTTTAGATTTGTTCTGACTGGTTGAGTACCATTGTAGTTTACAAAAATTTCAATTGGAAAGGTATTACCTAAAAAAGTGTATTTATTAACATTGATTTGTTGTATTTTTAAATCCACGTAAGTTGTTGTATCACCAAGAACAATAGGGTATATAGATTGTCCATTTTCGTAATCATTATATAAATAAGAATTACCAACTGTCTGGTTACCATCAGTAATTAAAATTATTGGCGCAACCTGATCTTTATAAATTTCATTAACAGCTCTAATGCTGTTGTTTATATTTGTCTGCTTTGATTTAAAGTTAAGACTATCCAAAATTTTAATATCAGTATCGAAGGAATAAGTCTGAAGGTCAAATTTTTGATTTAAAACTTTATTAGATGTTAATAAATTAATTGCAGAATTCATCGAGACTGCTTTATTTAAATATGAAATAGATTCTGTGTTATCTGCAAGTATTAAAAGCTTAGGTTTTACAATATTAGTAGAACTTATTTGGAGCTTTGGATTTAAAAGTAATAGAAATATAGCAGAAAATGATAAAGCTCGAAAAAATGTTAACAACCAGTAAACCTTAATAGTATAACGCCAAGGCTTATAATAAAGAAGCGCTAAAATTAGCGCTAATATGAAACTAATCACCATATAATATATAGTAGATGCCATCATCTAAAGTTTTGTGAAGTTATTAAGTAAGCATTCCTCCGTCTACATGGATTGTCTGTCCTGTAATGTAGGAAGATAAATCACTCGCTAAAAATAAACATGTATTTGCAACATCTTCTGTAGTCCCGCCTCTTTTCAGAGGAATCCCTGCACGCCATTGATCTACTGTTGAAGGATCAAGTTTAGCGGTCATTTCTGTTTCAATAAAGCCAGGGGCAATAACGTTACTACGAATGTTACGAGAACCTAACTCTAAAGCAACTGATTTAGAAAATCCAATAATTCCTGCTTTAGAGGCTGCATAGTTACTTTGACCTGCATTTCCTTTAACACCTACGACAGAACTCATGTTGATTATAGATCCTTTACGTTGTTTAAGCATAGTCCGTTGGACTGACTTGGTCATATTAAAAACGGATTTTAGATTTACCTCAATGACTTTATCAAAATCCTCTTCTCCCATTCTCATCAACAAATTATCTTTGGTTATTCCAGCATTATTGACTAAAATATCAATTTGTCCAAAATCTTCAAGAACATTAGTTACAAGCTCTTGTGATGATTCAAATGAAGCAGCGTTGCTTTGATAAGATTTTATAATTGTGCCATAATCTTGAAGATTATTCTCTAATTTTTTAGCCGCCTCAGAAGATGAACTGTAAGTAAATGCAACATTGGCGCCATGTTGTGCAAAAACAGTAGCAATTTTACTGCCTATACCTCTGCTAGCTCCTGTAATAATAGCAGTCTTACATTCAAGTAATTTCATTTTATAAATATTGATTATTTTCTATCGCTAAAGATAGTGATTCCAAAATTATTAGCAATACGCCTAGGATCTTAGTGTTTTATTTAACTTAAGACTTCAAAAACTTTTTTTCCAATTTCAGCAGGAGATTCAACTACGTGTATTCCACAAGAGCGCATAATTCGTTTTTTCGCTTGTGCAGTATCATCGCTGCCACCAACAATAGCACCAGCATGACCCATTGTCCTTCCAGCGGGTGCTGTTTCTCCAGCAATAAATCCAATGACCGGCTTAGAACTACCGTTCTCCTTATACCATTTTGCAGCATCTCCTTCCAATTGACCACCAATTTCACCAATCATGACGACGCAATCAGTTTCTGAATCATTAATAAGTAGTTTCAAAGCATCTTTAGTGGTGGTTCCTATAATTGGGTCACCACCAATTCCAATTGCTGTAGAGACACCAAGACCTTGCTTAACAACTTGATCTGCTGCTTCATAAGTTAGTGTGCCAGATTTCGAGACTACACCTACACGTCCTTTTTTAAAGACAAAACCAGGCATAATACCTACTTTAGCTTCATCAGGAGTTATTACTCCAGGGCAGTTAGGACCTATTAAGCGGCAATTTTTATTTTTAATATAATTATAAGCTCTAACCATATCAGCTATGGGAATTCCTTCCGTAATAGTAATAATGACTTCTATTCCTGAATTAGCGGCTTCCATAATTGCATCTGCCGCAAATGCAGGTGGAACAAAAATGATTGATGTATTTGCCCCGACAGAATCAACTGCTTCTTGAACTGTATTAAAAACAGGTTTATCTAAATGTGTTTGTCCTCCTTTACCTGGGGTTACACCACCTACAATATTACTTCCATAAGAAATCATTTGTTCGGCATGAAATGTTCCCTCACTTCCGGTAAAACCTTGAACTATTATCTTTGAATTTTTATTTACTAAAACACTCATGTTATTAAAAATTAGCAGTGACAAATTTAATTTTTTGAACTTAATTTTTATATAAAATTGCTACTTTTATTTAAGTTTTTTAATCAATTCTGGTAATTGTCGCAGGCTAGCTAGTTCCTTTAATTTAGAACGTGATTCTTGTACAGGTGTTCCAAAGTAAGTTTTACCTCCAGCAATTGATTTAGTAACTCCTGTCTGACCTAATATAATGGCTTTTGCACCAATTCTAATTCCACTATTAGTGCCAACCTGACCCCATATTGTAACATTATCTTCTATTATGCAACAACCTGAAACTCCAGTTTGTGATGCAATAATACAATTCTTTCCAATGACTGTATCATGACCAATCTGAATCTGATTATCTAATTTAGAACCAAATCGTATGGTAGTATCTCCAGTAACTCCTCTGTCAATAGTACATGAAGACCCTATGTGAACATTATCTTCAATGCAAACTCTACCAGATGTTAAAAGTTGCTCATAAACGTCATGGCTTTTCTTATAGTAAAATGCATCTCCGCCTATTATGGTTCCGGAACCAATAATGACATTGTTACCAATTATGGTATCTGAGACAATTGTAACATTTGCATTTATCAAACAATTCATTCCAATTTGAACATTTGGACCTATAAAAATATTGGGCTGTAATTTTGTTCCTTTACCAATTTTGGCATTTTTATCTATACTTTGGTGCGAAATTTTAAAGGGCTTAAAATGTTTAGCTAATTTGTTAAAATCATTAAATGGATTTTCTGAGATAAGAAGAGATTTTCCTTCTGGACAGGTTACTCTTTTGTTAATCAAAATAACAGATGCGTCAGAAGAAAGAGCTTTTTTATAATATTTTGGATGATCTACAAATACTATATCTCCATTTTTTACGACATGAATTTCGTTCATTCCTAAAACAGGAAAATTTTCATCTCCAACAAAATCACAATTTAAAAATTCAGAAACTTGTTTAAGAGTCTGTGGGGTATTAAATTTCATGGTCTATTATTATTTGACTCTTTCTTTGTAAGTTCCTTTTGCTGTCTCAATCTTAATTTTATCACCTTCATTTATGAAAAGTGGTACCATTATGGAAGCACCTGTTTCAACAATAGCTGGTTTAGATGCATTAGTGGCAGTATTCCCCTTCACTCCAGGTTCAGTAGATGTAACTTCCAAAATAACATTTGCTGGCATTTCAACAGAAAGTGGCATCTCGTCTTCTGAATTTATAATTATAGTTACAATTTGACCTTCTTTTAAAAGTTCAGGATTATCAATTGTAGATTTATTAATCGTAATTTGATTATAATCCTCAGTGTTCATGAAATGGAATTGATCTAACTCAGGATATAAAAACTGAAATTTATGAGTTTCAACACGAACATCTTCAATTTTGTGTCCGGCTGAAAAAGTATTGTCAATAACCTTACCAGTAGTTACACTTTTTAATTTTGTACGTACAAATGCTGGTCCCTTGCCTGGTTTGACATGTAAAAATTCAATAATTTTAAATATATCATGATTAAATTTAATACATAAACCATTTCTAATGTCAGAAGTGTTTGCCATAATTTTAGTTTGATTTAAAGTAACCCTTCATTATTCCTCGATGAGAATTTTTAATGAATTGTAAAATTTCATCTCTTTCAGAAGTAGCCTCCATTTCTGCTTCAATTATTGATGCTGCCTGAGAGTTATTGTAATTTTTTTGATATAAAAACCTATAAATACCTTGAATTTCTTTTATTTTTTCTGTAGTATAACCCCTTCGTCTTAAGCCAACAGAATTAATGCCTACATAAGATAGTGGTTCACGTGCTGCCTTTACATAGGGTGGGACATCTTTTCGAACTAAAGAGCCACCTGAAACAAATGCATGATTACCAATCGAGCAAAACTGATGAACTGCAGTCATTCCTGCTAAAACAACATAATCACCTATATTAATATGTCCTGCTAGAGTACTGTTATTAGAAAAAATACAATTTTTGCCAACAACGCAATCATGTGCAATATGGCAATAAGCCATAATTAAGCAATTGTCACCAATTACTGTTTTCATTCTGTCAGTAGTTCCTTTATTTATGGTTACACATTCACGAATTGTTACATTGTTTCCAATATGAACAGTAGTATCTTCATCATTATACTTTAAATCTTGGGGTATTGCAGAGATGACAGATCCTGGAAAAATATTACAGTTTTTACCAATCCTTGCACCCTCCATGATAGTAACATTAGAACCAATCCAGGTTCCCTCCCCGATAACGACATTATTGTTAATAGTTGTAAATGGTTCTATAACTACATTTTTAGCGATTTTAGCTCCTGGATGTACATAAGCAAGTGGTTGATTCATTTCCTTTAATTTTATTTAACTTTTGATATTTGAGCCATTAATTCCGCTTCTGCACATAACTTTCCGTTAGCATATGTAAAACCTTGCATGTGACAAATTCCTCGTCTGATTGGAGTTATCAATGAACAGCTAAAAATTAGTGTATCACCCGGGACAACTTTGTGTTTAAACTTAACCTTATCAATTTTCATGAAAAAAGTCAGATAGTTTTCAGGATCAGGAACTGTATTTAATACTAAAATTCCACCTGTTTGTGCCATAGCTTCAACAATCAAAACACCTGGCATAACTGGTGTTCCAGGAAAATGTCCTTGAAAAAAAGACTCATTCATGGTTACATTTTTTGAGCCAATAACATGATTTGGAGATAATTTATAAACCTTGTCTATCATCAAAAAAGGTGGTCTATGTGGAAGCATTTTCATTATAGCATTTACATCCATAACTGGCGGTTGATTTAAATCGACATCTGGCATGTTATTACGACGCTCTGTTTTGATGATATTAGCCATTTTTTTTGCAAATTGAGTGTTAACAAAATGTCCAGGTTTATTTGCGATAACCTTACCTTGAATTCTAGTGCCGATGAGTGCTAAATCACCAATTACGTCTAATAGCTTATGGCGAGCAGCCTCGTTTGGAAAGTGTAAAGTTAGATTATCTAAAATTCCATTTGGTTGAACAGATATTGATTCTTTATTGAAAGCGATTTTTAATTTTTCAGTAGTTTTTTCTGAAATAGGCTTGTCAACGTATACAATTGCATTATTAAGGTCACCTCCTTTAATTAATCCTTCATCGAGAAGCATTTCTAATTCATGTAAAAAACTAAATGTTCTAGAAATTGAAATATTATTTTTGAAATCAGATAGTTTTTTAAGGTTGGCATTTTGTGTACCTAAGATTTTAGTACCAAAATCAACCATGGTAGTAACCTGATATTCATCTGAGGGAATTATTGTAATGTCACTACCAGTTTTTTCATCACAATAAGAAATAACTTCTTTTATTACAAAGACCTCCCTAAAAGAGTCAAGTTCTTTAATGCCAGCCTCTTCTAAAGCTCTTATGAAAAACTTTGATGAACCATCCATTATTGGAGGCTCAGAGCTATTAAGCTCGATAATTATATTATCAATTTCTAATCCAACAAGAGCCGCAAGAACATGTTCGCAAGTCTGAATGATAACACCATTTTTCTCAAGGCATGTACCACGTTGTGTATTTGTAACTAATTTAGCTTCAGCTTTAATTAATGGTTCACCTTCAAGATCGACCCTTTTAAACGCGTATCCATAATTTGCTTGTGCTGGAATAAATTTAACAATAACATCTTTTCCTGTGTGTAGGCCTACTCCACTCAAAGTTACCGGCTTTAATATTGTAGTTTGATTCGATTGACTTTTTGTAATCATTTTTTACTATTTTTTTCAAGGTTACGAATATTCTTAGCTAGTTTTGGTAAGTTTTTAAAATGAACATATGATTTGTAATAATCATTATATCCAAAAGCTGGAATCCCTTGTAGCAAAGACCCATCTGGAACATTTTTAGTTATTCCCGACTTAGCCTGTATTTTTACATTATTACCAATTGAAATATGTCCAGTAATTCCAACTTGCCCTCCAATTTGACAATTTTTTCCAATTTTTGTAGAACCTGCTATTCCGGTTTGAGCAGCAATAACAGTATTCTCACCAATTTGTACATTATGAGCTATTTGAATTTGATTATCTAGCTTCACTCCCTTTTGAATGTAAGTTGATCCTAATGTAGCTCTGTCTATTGTAGTGCAAGCACCAACATCTACATAATCTTCTATAACAACATTACCAATTTGAGGAACTTTAGAGTATATACCATTTTTTTCAGGAACAAATCCAAAGCCATCAGCACCAATTACAACATTTGCATCCAGGTTGCAATAATTTCCGATGATACAGTCTGAATATATTTTTACTCCAGAAAAAATTGAACAGTCATTCCCAATTTGTACATTATCACCAATAAAAGTATTTGGATAGATTTTAACATTGTCACCAATAATTACATTTTCACCAATATGCACAAAAGCTCCAATATAAACATTAGATCCATAAGATGCAGATTCAGAAATATACACTGGTGATTGTAATCCACATTTATTAGTTTTAATGGAATTAAAGTGAGTTAATAATTTTGAAAATGCTGAATAAGCATTGTCAACTTTTATAAGAGTTTTATTTAATTTTTTTTTAGCTTTAAAATCATTGTTTACAATTATGACAGAAGCTTCTGTTGAGTAAATAAATGGGGTATACTTAGGGTTAGAAAGAAAAGTCAATGAGCCTTTTGTCCCATCTTCTATTTTAGATAACTTATTAACTTCTATATTTATATCACCTATAACTTTACCATTAAGTAATTTTGATATTTGATTTACTGAGAATTTCATCTGTGCACAAAAATATAAAAAATTATGATAGTAAATCTTTTGGGTAGCAAACATAGTACCGATTTACTACTTTAGAAAGCCCTTCAATATTTAACAAATTAGAAGATTCATTTAATGAAGATGTATTTCCTTTTTTATGAAGAATAAGAATAGGATCAGTCGTAGGATCATATCCAATATTTCCTACACTACCACTAAAAATAAAGTAAGACATAACATCAAAGTCTCCACCATATTTTGATAACCATTTTTTCTGAATTACTTTAATTTCAGACATTATTTCTGATTCATCCATAAATTTAATCTTAAGTAGATTTCGGTTTAATAATCTTTTAGAAAGGTTACTTAAAATAAAATCTGGGTGATTTTGCCATAATTTTAATGCAGTTACTAAATCATAATCGTCAAGATCTGAGAATTTATCTAAAATAGAATCAGAAAAATTTGAAATATTTATATCAGATGCTAAAAAAAATTTAAAAGAGGAGCTAATATTTAATATTTCTCCTTTTTTGGAAAGTAGCTTAGCACGTTTTAAAATATTTATTATCATTCTTTCTGAAACAAGACCAGTTTTATGTAAATAAACTTGCCAGTACATCAAACGACGGGACGTTAAAATTTTTTCAATTGAATAAATCCCTTTTTCTTCAATTACCAATTGATTGTCATATACATTCATCATTGAAATCAATCGTTCACTATTGATATTTCCTTCTGAAACTCCAGTGTAAAAACTATCGCGTTTTAGGTAGTCAAGTCTGTCCATATCCAATTGGCCTGAAATTAACTGGTGAAAAAATGGCCTTTCATAGACTCCTTTAAATATTTTAATTGCTAAGTCTAATTGACCTTTGAATTGTTTGTTAAGAAATTGCATAAAATACAATGATATAAATTCATGACTTACATTTTCAATTAGACTATTTTCAATGGCATGACTAAAAGGGCCATGACCAATATCATGTAACAGAATAGCAATAAATAGGGCATTTTCTTCTTTTTTTGAAATTAAAACTCCTTTAATTTTGAGAATTCGTACAACTTTTTGCATCAAATGTAATGAACCTAGGGCATGATGAAAACGAGTGTGGTGTGCACCAGGATAAACCAAGTAAGACAACCCCATTTGAGTAATCCTTCTTAACCGCTGGAAGTATTTGTGTGCAATTAAATCAAAAATTAATGCATTTGGAATAGTAATAAATCCATAAATTGGATCGTTAAATATTTTTAGCTTGTTTTTATTGTTCAAAGGAATTTAATTTTATTTTAGTGGATGAGCTACAAATAATAGAATGTTCTGTAAAAATAATAAAAATCAGTTTATTAAAATTCTTATAACAAACACACATGAGGGAAATCAACATATTATGGATTGATGACGAAATCTCGTTTTTAAAATCACACATTATATTTCTTGAACAAAAGAATTATAAAGTAACCCCATGTCAAAGCGGAAAAGAAGCAATAGAAGTTTTTAAATTGCAAAATTTTGATATTGTTTTTTTAGATGAAAATATGCCTGGCATTTCAGGTTTAGACACACTATCTGAACTAAAGACTATAAAATCAAATATCCCTGTTGTAATGATAACAAAAAGTGAGGAGGAATATATAATGGAGGAAGCTATTGGTAGTAAAATAGCAGATTATTTAATTAAACCCGTTAATCCAAATCAAATTTTATTAAGTCTGAAGAAAAATCTAGACAACAGTCGATTGATATCAGAAAAAACTTCATCGAATTATCTTCAGGAATTTAAAAAAATTTCAATGGAAATGAACGACATTAAATCATCAGATGGATGGATTGATTTCTATAAAAAATTAATTTATTGGGAAATAGAATTAGAAAACTCTCAAGATAATACTATGCTTGAGATTTTGGAGGCTCAAAAATTTGAAGCAAATTTTCAATTTGGAAAGTTTATAGAAAAAAATTATTCATCATGGTTTAATGGAGAATCATCTCCTCTCTTATCGCATAAATTATTTGAAACTAAAATCGCTCCTGAGATAAGTAAAGATCAATCTACATTATTGATAATTGTAGATAATTTAAGGTTTGATCAATGGAAAAGTATGGAGTCAAATGTAAATAAATATTACAAAATAAAAAATGAGTCACTTTATTACAGTATACTCCCGACTGCAACGCAATATTCCAGAAATGCTATTTTTTCTGGCTTAACTCCAATGGAAATGGAAAATAAATTTCCGAATTATTGGAGAAATGACAACGACGAAGGTGGTAAAAATTTATATGAAGATAAATTTTTAGACCATCAGCTCTTAAGAATGGGATATTCAAACTTAATTTATGAGTACATAAAAATAACAAACTTAAAATCTGGTAAAAAGTTAGCAGAAACTTTTAAAACTAAAACCCAGAACGATTTAACTGTAGTAGTTTATAACTTTGTTGATATGCTTTCACATTCAAAAACAGAAATGGAGGTTGTAAAAGAACTAGCTTCAGATGACCGTGGATATAGATCACTAACAAATAGCTGGTTTAATAACTCCCCATTACTAGATATTATAAAACAAGCAAAAGAACTTAATTTTAAGCTTATAATTACTACAGATCATGGAACAATTAATGTTAAAAATCCATCAAAGGTAATTGGTGATAAAAACACAAGTCTAAACCTACGTTACAAAACTGGTAGAAGCTTAAGCTATGATTCAAAAGATGTACTTGCAGTAAAAAATCCTAACTCCGTGGGTCTTCCTGCTATTTCTATAAACAGTTCTTTTATTTTTGCAAAGAATAATCTCTTTTTTGCATATCCAAATAATTACAATCATTATGTAAGTTATTATAAAAATTCATATCAACACGGCGGCATATCACTTGAAGAGATTATTATCCCTTTTATTGTTTTAAATCCACGATAGTTAAATGAAAATCAAATATACCTTAGATGAAATAGATCTTGTTGCCAAAAGGCTTTTGAAAAAATTTAAAAATAAAGTTATTATTTTTAATGGAGAGGTTGGAAGTGGTAAAACAACGCTAATTAGGTCGATTGTAAATGAGTTAGGAACATATGATAAGATTTCAAGTCCAACATTTTCCATCGTGAACGAATATAAAGTACTGAATGGTATTGTTTATCATTTTGATTTTTACCGTATTAACAATCACAATGAAGCCTTAGATATCGGAATTTATGAATATTTAAATTCTGAGAATTGGAATTTTATTGAATGGGCTGATAAAATTCAGGTCTTACTTCCTAAAAATTTAATTAAGATAAATCTATCTGTAATATCACATCAAAAACGTGAGTTAGAATTTTTAGAGATAGACTCTGATTCAGAAATGAAAAAAAAATAATTGTAATTAAAATATAATATTAATAATATGCAAAAGCAAATATCTCCTTTTTCTAAAGCAGAATTACTTCCTAAAGAAGAACGAATTGAAATTTTAAATAATAATAATTCAATGATAATTGGCATACCTAAGGAGAGGTCACATCAGGAAAAGCGAATATGTTTAACCCCAGACGCTGTTTCTGCATTGACAAATAATGGACACACTGTATTAATCGAAAAAGGCGCTGGTGAAAATGCTTCATTTGATGACAATGAATACTCTGATTCTGGAGCTAAGATTACTAGTGATACTGCAAAAGTCTTTGGATGTCAAATCATATTAAAAGTAGAACCACCATCGTTAGCAGAAATTAATATGATATCCCCCAAGAGCATACTGATTTCTGCACTTCAATTAAAAATGCAAAACAAAGAATATTTTGAGGCACTTTCTAATAAAAAAGTAACAGCTTTTGCATTTGAATTTATAAAAGATAGTGATGGTACATTTCCAGCTGTTAGACAATTAAGTGAAATTGCAGGAACGGCCTCAATATTAATCGCCTCTGAAATTATGTCTATAACAAATAAAGGGAATGGTTTAATGTTTGGAAATATCAGTGGTGTTCCTCCAATTGAAGTTGTTATTATTGGAGCAGGGATTGTTGGAGAATCAGCGGCTAAATCTGCTTTAGGACTGGGTGCGAATATAAAGGTGTTTGATAATTCTATTACAAAGTTACGTTCCTTACAAGACAATATTGGAAGTAGAATGTACACTTCAACAATGCAACCCAAGAATTTAATGAAGGCATTGATGCGTTGTGATGTTGCAATTGGAGCTACCAAGGGGAAAGATAGAGCACCTATACTTGTAAATGAAGCCATGGTAGAATTAATGAAACCCGGGGCTGTAATTATTGATGTTAGCATTGATATGGGGGGCTCTTTTGAAACAAGTGAATTAACTACGCATGATAATCCTACTTTTGAAAAATATGGTGTAATACATTATTGCGTGCCAAACATACCAGCTCGATATTCTAGAACATCCTCAGTTTCATTGAGTAATATATTTACCCCTTACTTGCTTCAAATTGCAGAATCTGGGGGGCTTGAAAATTCAATCCGACAGGACAAAGGATTGAAAAATGGTCTTTACCTATATCACGGAGTAATTACTAATAAATCTGTTTCAAATTGGTTTGATCTAGATTGTAGTGATTTAAATCTTTTAATCTTTTAGCTGAATGAAATTTATTCACCGAGTTGGGTTTTACCTAGGAGGATTGTCAATAGGAATAATCTTTTTGATGTTTTTTTTTAGCGGAAAAAAAACTAGCTGTGATTATGGCCCAAATTCGAGAGTGTTAAAGAATATTAATTCTAAGAAAATAAAATTTTCTCAAGATGTAATTGATTTAATGTCAGAACTTCTGTTAGATACAATTACCGTAAATAACATATTGAAAGAGGGTTCGGTAGTGTTTAGTGAAAGCCAACCACAATTGGAGGGTTGTAAGATTTACACCATAAAAAAAAATGAAATAAAATTAATCGTAGAAAACTGCAATAAATTAGCCCTGGTTAAAGAAATAGTTAAGATAAATTAAAATTTTCTTCGTTTCTTTTCTTTCTTAATAAGTTTTAATTCACGATTAGTCTGTCCTGTTACAGAAGTATTCTCTTCAGCTCTACGAATTAAGTATGGTATGACATCTTTAACAGGGCCAAAAGGTAAGTATTTCGTAACATTGTAGCCTTTTTTAGCAAGGTTAAAACTAATATGGTCACTCATTCCGAAAAGTTGGCCAAACCAAATTCGAGAATCATTATTACAAAGACCTAATTTATGAATAATTTCTAGTGCTTCTCTTGTACTTTTTTCATTGTGAGTACCCAGAAATAGCTTTATGTGTGGTAAATTGTTTAAAATATAGCGTAAACAGCTGTCAAAGCTCTCATCTGTTTCCGATTTTGTTTTACAAATTGGAGATACATATTCATTTAATTTAGCACGTGCACGTTCTTTTTCCATATATGCACCACGTACTAACTTAAATCCCAAATTAAATTGCTCCTTTTTGGCCAATAAGTGTACTTTTTTTAAATATTCTAAGCGATCCCAGCGATAAGCTTGTAATGTATTATAAACAAAAACTTTTTTAGAATTGTAGGTTTTCATGAGTTTCAGAGCTAATTTATCTACAGCAAATTGTATCCAGCTTTCTTCAGCATCTATCAAGACTGAAATATTATTTTTTTTTGCATAATTACAAATTGTATGAAAACGATTTTCGACACGATTCCACTCAGATAATTCAACAGGTTTCAAGGGGTCATTGTTACTGATTTTTTGATAAATCTTTAGGCGACCCACTGCACTTGGCTTGAATACTGTAAATGGTATGGCTTTATTATTTGCCGCAAAATCAATAAGATTTAGTGTTTTTTCAACTACAAAATCAAATTGTTTTTCTTCTTGCTTTCCTTCAACTGAATAATCTAAAATACTAAAAACACCACTCTTATAAATTCTATTAATTTTTGGAAGACAATCTTCCGTATCTACTCCACCGCAAAAATGATCAAATACTGTTGAACGAATAAGCCCCTCAATAGGAAGTTTAGTTTTTAAAGCAAAGTTAGTTGCCAAAGTACCGATACGTACTAATGGTTCATTAGCAATCATTTTAAATAAAAAATAAGCGCGCTCTAATTCAGAATCTGTTTTGAGGTTAAATGCAATTTCTGTATTTGAAAAATCTATTAAATGGTTAGAGCTTTTCATAAAAGCATTAAAAGGTTAATTTCAAAATTATAGATTTCTATTAAATTTCATACTATATTTGGATTACAAAATGAAAACAATTCATACATCAGCTTACGATATACATTTTGGCGATAGTGCATACATTGCCCTAAAGTCATATATTAATCATAAAAACCCATCAAAAACAATAATTATTGTAGATTCTAATACAAAAAAATTATGCTTACCACTTTTCTTGAAAAAAAGTAACTTGGATCAAAATATTAACCTTATTGAAATTCCTAATGGAGAAATTAATAAAAAAATATCAACTTGTTTTAATGTATGGAGAAGTTTGTCCAGGACTGGAGTTGATAGAAATTCACTGATTATTAATCTTGGTGGTGGAATTGTAACAGATTTGGGTGGTTTTGTAGCATCTACTTTTAAACGAGGTGTAAAATTTATTAATGTGCCAACATCACTTTTGGCTATGGTTGATGCCTCAATAGGAGGCAAAACCGGTGTCAATTTAGACTTTTCTAAAAATCAAGTTGGGACAATTACTTTTTCCGAGATGGTGCTCATTGATACAAGATTCTTAGAAACACTCCCCGATGATGAATTACGTTCAGGAATGGCGGAAATGCTAAAACATGGTTTAATTTCAGATCGTTTGTATTGGAATGCTTTAATAGAACTTCAATCCCCTAAAGTCGATGATCTAAGTCCTTTAATCTACCGTTCTGTGGAAATTAAAAATGCAATTGTCAATCGGGATCCCAATGAAATAAACGTAAGAAAGTTTTTGAATTTTGGTCATACTCTAGGGCATGCAATTGAGTCATATTGTCTTGATAATAAAGCATTTAAAACTTTATTACATGGTGAAGCTATTGAGATCGGAATGGTCTTGGAAGCCTTTTTATCATTCAAGTTGTGTGGACTGCTTGATAATGACCTAAAAGAAATTAAAACCACTTTTTCTAAAATTTATGAAAAGTGTAAATTCAAGAAAGATAATATTAAGTCTATTTTGGATTTACTAAAACACGATAAGAAAAACACCCATGGCCATATTAACTTCGTATTACTAGAGGCTATAGGAAAATGTCGTCTGGATGTTGTTGTTGACGAAAAATTAATTTTCGAAGCTTTTGATTATTACGACAATTAGTTTCAGGTTATTGAAGTTCATTAAATATTGAATGCATTAAGCGCTTTTTATCATTAATGCTTTCTTCAAGAGAAATCATAGTTTCAGTTCTATAAATGCCTTCAATATCATCAATTTTAAATATAATTTCTTTTGCGTGTGTTGTACTTTTTGCCCTAATCTTACAAAAAATATTAAATTTTCCTGTTGTTATATGGGCAACAGTAACATTGGGGATTTCATTGATTCGTTGCAACACAAATTTTGTCTGGGAAGTATTTTGAAGATAAATTCCTACATAGGCAATGAAAGTGTAGTCCAGTTTTTGATAATCAAGAGTTAATGAAGAACCTTTAATAATTTTGGCATCTTCCATTTTTTTAACCCTTACATGAACTGTACCTGCAGAAATTAATAATTTTTTTGCTATGTCAGTGAATGGTATTCTTGTATTATCAATGAGCATATTTAATATTTGATGATCAATTTCATCAAGTTTGAACTTTGCCATGGCTATATTGCTTTTTTAATAAAAGCCGAATTTAGTGAATTAATGTCAATAAAAAGCCATTTACATTGAATTATTTTCAACTAAAAGGCTTAATTGTTCATTTTTAATTATAATTTCGTCAATTGTTGAATTGATTTCAATTTGTGATAATGTTTTAGATAATACTTTGGCTCCCTTTGCATCAATTACCCGATGTCCAAAATATTTGCTCATATCGCCTATAAATTTAACTACAGGTTTAAATTCAATCAAATCTTTGTTTAATATTTCTTCATAACGAATACCAATGTCATTAGTTTGTGGATTACCGTTTTTAGTAGACACATTTTTAATCAATATATCATAATATAAAGGCTTATTTTCAGGAATATCTAAGTAGGAAATAACCATATCGTTGGGTACAATCTTTTGACTTATAGTTCTGAATGCACTAACCAAGGCCATAAGCATATATTTACGGGTATCCTCTCTGTGATAGTCAACCAAGTGTCCAGCCTCAAAAAGGATTGTAGGTACCCCTAAAGATTGAAACAGATCACCGACACAATTGATATTAAAACTATCCTCAAACCTTGAAATTTTATTTGGAATAAATAATTGTAATACGCTGTTAATTTCAGAAATAACCCCCATAGCTTGCCTGCGGTTAGATGAAATTGAGCGGTTATTATCCTCTGCTGGTGCCAAAAAACTCAAGCCTGCTGAATTTTTAGTACCTCCAACAGAATATATACTGCGTTGATCATGCATATTAAAACAAAAATTAGGCTCAAAGTTATTAAAAGCTTCTTTCAAGACAAGACTTTCGCTTTGTGTCAGTGCTTGTGCATCTCGATTTAAATCTATACCGTTCGCATTATACCTATTGTAATCTTGTGCACCATCAGGATTAAGAATCGGGATTATAAATAACGAGCAAAGCTCTAAAGAAGGCGAAATTCCCAAATATTCTATATTAAATACAAAATCAAAAAGCGCCTTGGTAGAAGTAGATTCATTTCCGTGCATCTGAGACCAGATTAAAATTTTAGTTGACCCGTTGCCGGCTTTAAGCGCATAAATTGGTTGATTGCGTTTAGAATGACCTGCTATCTCATAACTAAAACCATTGGGAAGTCTGTTCAGAATTGGTAGAATATGGGCGTTGCTAACATACCGTCCATTAAGATCTTGAACTCTAAGGTCAGAAAAAATTGAATTTATGTTTTGATATAAATGCATTTATTGGCTAGTATCCTTTACAAAAGTAATCAATCTCTTTTTTACATTTGTAAACAGAGTTTTGCAATATTTAAGTTTACATATGTATATTTTTTAAGCATGCTTATTAAAAATTTTTATTGATTCTTATTTATGTTATTAAATAATTGTATATCAACTATTTATATAGTTTTATATAAAGTCATAAATTATTTAATTTAAAGCATTTTTATATCTGAAAATAAAATTTTACATTTGTGAATAACAAATAAATATACAAATGTAAACTATTATGAATGCGAGTGAATTTGGTAAACGAATAAAAGAAGTTATTGAACATTATAACCTCTCTGCCTCGGCTTTTGCAGAGCTAATCAATGTACAACGCTCCAGTATTTCACACATTCTTAGTGGTCGAAACAAACCGAGCTTAGACTTTGTCACAAAATTAAATACAGTCTTACCAGAAATTAATTTGTATTGGTTGCTAAAGGGATCTGGAGAAATGACCCTCAGCCCCTACTCTTCAGTTACAGAAAAAAGTGATAAAAACTTTGAAAACGGCGAAGATAAATCTAAAAACGAAATAACTTCAAAAAATATGATTTTAAACAGCGTTAAGTCCATAGCGCGCATTGTTATTTTTTACAACGATGGCACCTTTTGTGATTACACTGAAAATGAAAAAAAATAAGAAGTTCTTGGCCTCTTTTGTATCTTTACAGTATGAAATTTAAAATCTTACTAATTATTTTTTTAGCAACCTCTTGTTACGAATTACAGCGGGACTGCAATGATTTTAGAACGGGCACTTTTGAGAGTGAAATTATTTTAAACGAAGTGTTGTTTACCTCAACTTTTAAACGGACTGAGTCTCTACAAGTTGAATCTTTTGGAGGACAAGTGGACTCTGCCAGTGTACGATGGATAAATGATTGTGAAATGATTTTTAAAACAATAAACCCAAAAAGATTGGCTGAGAAAAAAGACATTCACCTTAAAATACTAAACACAACAGACAATACTTACAACTTTGAGTATGGCTATGTTGGAGAAGCCAACAAACAGAAAGGTACCGCCAGAAGATTAGATTAAAAGAGTGTTGTTTGACCAGCATCAGGACTTTTGGAGTCTTCATCAACTCCACTATCTATTTCATCAATGCTGGATATTGGCTTCATAGTTATCTCAGTCTCGCTTTGTAAGAAAGGTTTAATTTTAAATTCTTCTTCGTCTATAACATCTAACTCATCTGCATGAATCTCTGTTGGGGGTTTATAAGGTAGTGGGGGTAATAAGTCAATTTGATTGACTTTTAATTTAGACAATTGATTTCCCAAAGCATTGATGCCTTTCACAGATATAAAGTGCTCAATATCGATACTTTGATTGGGCTTTCGATCCCTACCTCTAACCTTGGCAAAGGTAATGTCTACTACTGGGCGCCAATCGGTACTGACGATTTCAAGCTTACTTTTTGCATGTGATGATATAAATACTTCTTCTTTATTTTCATTTTCAACCAAAAAACGCTTAACAAAATATTTTTCTTTTGCACCATCAAAATACACCACTGAAATGGGTTTGGAAGGTATCCATTTTTCCAAAACAATCATATCCTCACTAAAATGGGTTGAAACATCTGGTATGATGGTTTTAAGGTTCCCTGATTGTGTAATGATCAATAACCGATCCTCACCTCTAAATTCACCAATTAAATCGCCTCTACCATCTACATTAATGCGCTGAATAGTATCATCAAACCAAATTTTACGGGGTTTTAAGGTGCTAACCCCTTTTTCTTTAAGTTCTATGCGTTTTACCGCATGTTTGGTGACTAAATTGCCTTTAGAAGCCCTGCCTTTAATCATAATTGAAGCAAAGTCAATGTCCCACTTCAATTTTTTAATACTCCCGACCTGGCGCAATAAAACGGAAACTATTTCAGCCTCCCCATTGGGATTGGCTGAAAAATACAATACATTAGTTTGCGGCTTTCCTTTGGTTAAATCATAAGTTTTGTCCCTTGTGATTGAGGTCACAGCAAAACGCTTTATAAAAGTGGCCCCACCCTTTCCATCTTTGTAGATCATATTATAGATGGTTCTCGCATCTTTCTTTTTAAAAACAGCCACATGCAAAATATTTTTTCCAATAAAAGTTTTGGTGTCCACTTTGGTTACCATCATTGTTCCACTTTTGGTAAAAACGATGATGTCGTCAATATCGCTACAATCGCAAACATATTCTTCCCGTCGCATCCCGGTTCCTACAAAACCTTCTTCTCTATTGACATATAACTTTGTGTTGCGAATGACCACTTTAGTCACATCTACATCATCAAAGACTTTAATTTCTGTCTTGCGTTCTTTTCCTTTACCGTAATCTATTTTAAGGCGTTTAAAGTAAGAAATGGCATAATCAATAAGGTTGGATAAATGGCTTTTTACTTCTTCAATTTGAACCTCAAGTGCTTCTATCTTTTGCTGCGCTTTGTCAATATCAAACTTAGAAATCCTTTTAATTTTTATTTCTGTCAAGCGAGCAATATCCTCTTTAGTGACCAGGCGTTTAAGATGTTGGATGTGCGGCTGTAATCCACGGTCAATCGCTGTAATAACTCCCTCCCAGGTTTCCTCCTCTTCAATGTCGCGGTAAATTCTATTTTCAATAAATATACGTTCTAAGGATGCGAAATGCCATTGCTCCTCCAGCTCATTGAGTTTAATTTCTAGTTCAAATTTTAATAATGCAACCGTATGATCCGTAGATTGACGAAGCATCTCAGAGACTCCTACAAATAAAGGTTTATTATTTTCAATCACACATCCTAAGGGAGAGATTGAAGTCTCACAATTGGTGAAAGCGAAGAGCGCATCAATGGTCTTATCTGGAGATATTCCAGAGGGTAAGTGAATTAAGATCTCAACGTCTGCCGCTGTGTTGTCCTCAATTTTTTTAACTTTAATTTTCCCTTTATCGTTAGCTTTTAAAATAGTATCAATCAAAGAAGAAGTGGTGGTTCCAAACGGTACTTCTGTAATAACAAGGGTGTTTTTATTCAATTGATTGATTCGAGCTCTACATCGAACTTTACCCCCTCTTAGACCATCATTGTAATTGGTGAAATCTGCTATACCACCAGTAGCAAAATCAGGAAGCATGGTAAAACGTTTCCCGGATAGGTGTTTTATGGAAGCTTCAATGAGTTCTATAAAATTATGCGGCATTACCTTGGTAGATAAACCAACTGCGATCCCTTCTGCACCTTGGGCTAAAAGTAAAGGAAATTTGACTGGTAAATTTACAGGCTCTTTACGGCGACCATCGTAGGAGGCTTGCCATTCTGTAGTTTTAGGATTAAACACTACATCTAAAGCAAACTTTGATAGTCGCGCTTCAATGTATCTAGAAGCAGCCGCGCGATCCCCAGTTAGAATATTTCCCCAGTTCCCCTGGGTGTCAATGAGCAAATCTTTTTGACCAATCTGTACCATGGCGTCAGCAATACTGGCATCACCATGTGGATGGTATTGCATGGTGTGTCCAACAATGTTCGCGACTTTATTGTAGCGACCATCATCCAAATCTTTCATGGATTGAAGAATACGCCGTTGAACAGGTTTAAAACCATCCTCTATGGCTGGAACGGCACGTTCAAGAATTACATATGAAGCATAATCTAAAAACCAATCTTTGTACATACCAGTAACACGAGTGATAGTTTCTTCACTTTGATTGTTTTCGTTAGGTATTTTGTCTTCAGGTTCTAGCATTTATGAGGGCTTTTCTATAGAGATTAAATCGATTTCAACTTTCAAATTATTTATAATGAACTTCTGACGATTAGGTGTGTTTTTACCCATGTAAAATGAAAGCATTTCTTCAATCGTTGTTTCTGAGTCTAACATTACTGGGTCGAGGCGAATATCATCTCCAATGAAATGCTTGAACTCATTAGGAGAGATTTCTCCAAGACCTTTAAAGCGTGTAATTTCTGGCTTTGGTTTTAGTTTATCAATAGCATAAATACGCTCTTCTTCTGAGTAACAATAAATAGTCTCTTTTTTATTTCTAACTCTAAAAAGTGGCGTTTGTAGAATATAAAGATGGCCCTCTTTGATGAGCTCAGGGAAAAATTGAAGGAAAAAGGTGATTAAAAGTAAGCGTATATGCATACCATCTACGTCGGCATCGGTGGCAATAACAATATTATTGTAACGTAAATGTTCAATAGACTCTTCAATATTAAGCGCGGCTTGTAACAAGTTAAACTCTTCGTTTTCGTAAACAATTTTTTTGCTTAGTCCATAACAGTTTAGCGGCTTGCCTTTAAGGCTGAAAACAGCTTGTGTATTTACATCTCGGGACTTGGTAATACTTCCGGATGCAGAATCCCCTTCTGTAATAAAAAGCGTTGTTTCTAAATTGCGATTGTTTTTGGTATCACCAAAATGCACACGACAATCACGTAATTTTTTATTGTGTAAACTGGCCTTTTTAGCGCGCTCTTTTGCTATTTTTCGAACACCAGACAGTTCTTTTCGTTCTCGTTCAGCTTGTAAAATTTTTCGCTGAATAGCCTCAGCAACATTGGCATTTTTGTGCAAATAATTATCCAATTGCGTTTTTACAAAATCATTGATAAACGTTCGGACTGTAGGAAGGCCACCACCCATTTCGGTGGATCCTAATTTTGTTTTTGTCTGGCTTTCAAATACAGGCTCCATCACTTTAATAGCGATGGCAGAAATAATAGATTTACGAATGTCAGAGGCGTCATAGTTTTTGCCAAAATAATCACGGATGGTTTTTACAAAGCCCTCGCGGAAAGCTGCGAGGTGGGTCCCACCTTGAGTCGTATTTTGTCCATTGACGAAAGAATGGTATTCTTCGCTATATTGGGTTTTACTGTGGGTCAGTGCAACTTCTATATCATTACCTTTAATATGAATTGTTGGATAAAGTCGATCTTCCAGTTTTGAATTGTCTTCTAGGAGGTCCTTAAGACCATTTTTACTAAAAAATTTTTCACCGTTGAAGATGATGGTTAGACCTGGATTTAAATACACGTAGTTTTTTAGCATGCGTGCTACATACTCATTTCTGTACTTGTAATTTTTAAAAATAATAGGGTCGGGAATAAATGAAACTTTAGTTCCTTTACGTCTGGATGTATCATCTAGAAGGTTTTGACTTTTTAAAACACCCAATTCAAATTCCGCTGAAGCTGATTTGCCTTCGCGGGTCGATTCAACCCGAAAATAATTTGAGAGTGCATTGACGGCTTTGGTGCCAACACCATTCAAACCGACTGATTTTTTAAAGGCTCTAGAGTCGTATTTGCCACCTGTATTCATTTTAGAAACCACATCAACAACTTTCCCTAATGGAATCCCACGACCATAATCCCTAACAATAACTTTATTTCCTTGAATTGAAATGTCGATAGTTTTACCAGCCCCCATGACATATTCGTCAATTGAGTTATCTAATACCTCTTTGAGTAAAATATATATGCCATCATCAGCTGAAGAGCCATCGCCGAGCTTACCAATATACATACCTGGTCGCATCCGAATGTGTTCCTTCCAATCGAGGGACCTAATATTATCTTCAGTGTAAGCTGTGTTTTTAACCATAGAAGCTAACGGATGAAGTGCTAATATACTGCATCAACGTAAAAGATAAAACCTTTAAATCACAAATTAATTAACAAAAAATAAGAAGAAATGTTGAGAAATAATTTTAAAAAAATTGATTTTATTTTTTAAACATTAAACAGAAAATGAATCACATCTCCGTCCTTGACCGTATAATTTTTACCTTCGATACGCATTTTACCGGCTTCCTTAACTTTAGCCCCACTACCAAACTCTACATAATCAGTGTATGCAATGACCTCAGCACGAATGAAACCTTTTTCAAAATCTGTATGAATGACCCCGGCAGCTTGTGGAGCTAAACTTCCAATGGGAATCGTCCAAGCACGCACTTCCTTTACACCAGCCGTAAAATAAGTTTGAAGGCTTAAAAGTTTGTAGGCAGAACGAATCAACTTAGCGGATCCCGGTTCTTCCAAACCTATGTCTTCTAAGAATAATTGGCGCTCTTCAAGGTCATCAAGTTCATTGATATCAGCTTCAATACTTATAGCAAGCACCAATACTTCAGCATTTTCTGATAACACTGCCTGTTTAACTTGATCTACATAAATGTTACCGTTAACAGCAGCTTTTTCATCCACATTACAAACATACATTACAGGTTTGTCCGTGATACACTGCAAAGGTTTTATGAAGCCGATATAATCATCCTCAGATAACTCCAAACTACGAACAGAACAACCCTCTTCTAGGTGGGATTTTGTGATTTCTAAAATGGCGGCTTCTTTTTGAGCCTCTTTGTTGCCTGTTTTTGCAATACGTTTTACTTTTTCAAGTTTTTTTTCGACAGTCTCTAAATCTTTCAACTGCAGTTCCATATCGATAGTATCTTTGTCACGGAGAGGGTCTACACTGCCATCTACGTGTAAAATATTATCGTTATCAAAACAGCGCAATACATGTATAATGGCATCTGTTTCACGAATATTTGCTAAAAATTGGTTACCCAACCCTTCGCCTTTACTGGCGCCTTTTACAAGGCCTGCAATGTCCACAATCTCAACAGTAGCGGGTAAAACCTTTTCGGGCTTGACTAAATCTTCTAAAATTGAAATTCTTGGATCAGGAACATTGACCACTCCTACATTAGGTTCGATTGTGCAAAACGGAAAGTTAGCACTTTGAGCTTTTGCATTTGATAGACAATTAAAAAGGGTTGATTTTCCAACATTAGGTAAACCTACAATGCCTGCTTTCATGATTTAAAATTTAACGTAGTTAAATAAAATAGTTGTATTATTGATTAGAATTATTAATTATCCGGATGCATAAAACGTTGTTTCCCGATTAATATTTCTTCGCTTTCAACGTTGTTTTCATCTGGAATACAACAATCAACTGGACATACAGCTGCACACTGAGGTTCTTCGTGAAAACCTTTACACTCTGTACACTTATCTGGTACAATAAAGTAAAACTCATCACTTATGGGTATTTGTGGTTCATCAGCTATTACTTGTTTTCCGTTAGGTAAGATAATTTGCCCATCGAGGCTAGTGCCATCATTGTAACGCCAATCGTCAGCACCTTCGTAAATTGCAGTGTTGGGACACTCTGCCTCGCAAGCGCCACAATTAATACATTCATCAGTGATTATAATTGCCATAGTTATTTGTAACTATTATTGCCTAAATTTGGAACGAAATTAAAACCAAATTTACGTTTTAACAAATTATGAATCATAAAAAAACTATAATTAAGTCGTTGGTAAGCTTAGGAAAATTCATCTCACAATTTACAAGTTTAACTCCAATTAAATCAAATAAAGTGCTTTATAATGATATTTTTTTTGAAGGTTTTAAAAATCAGTTAAAGCTAGCAAGTGAAAACAATGGTTGGTATACCAAATCAAACCTTTGTTATGCTATGAAACAATGGTCAAAACTACTTCAAAAAGATTCTCTAAAATCTTGGTTAGGGCCATACTCAACTCCAACAACAAATCCAAAAACTGTTGCCGTAGTTATGCCAGGGAACATTCCTCTAGTTGGCTTCCATGATTTTATATCTGTTTTGGCTTCAGGTAATGAAATTTTGGTAAAGCAATCCTCAAAAGATCTTCATATTATTCCTTATTTATCCGACTACTTAGCATATCTAACACCAGGTTTAAAATCCAAAATTAAATTTACCAATAAAAAATTAAAAAAATTTGATGCTGTAATTGCCACCGGTAGTGATAACACTGCTAAATATTTTGAATTTTATTTCAAAAATAAGCCTTCAATAATTAGAAAGAACAGAAACTCAATTGCTATTTTAAATGGTAGTGAGTCTAAGATTGAGTTAGAGTCCTTAGCTGAAGATATTTTTAGGTATTATGGTTTGGGTTGTCGTAGTGTTTCAAAATTATTTGTTCCCAAAAACTATGACTTTGATAAGTTTTTTAATGCAATTTACAATTGGTGCCATATTATGGACAACAAGAAATATGCTAATAATTACGATTACAACAAAGCTGTTTATCTTATGAGTGAATTTGATTTTATTGAAAATGGTTTTTTAATGTTAAAAAAAGACACAAATTATGCATCACCTATAGCGACTTTATTTTACGAATTTTATGATGATTTGGAAATTCTAAAACAAAGTATTAAAACGAATGTTTCAAAGATACAATGTGTTGTGTCTAAAGATTTTATTGAAAATGAAATTAAATTTGGTAATACTCAGTGTCCAAGTTTGGATGATTATGCCGATGATATTGATACTGTTAATTTCCTGTTGAAAATATAACATAATATTATCAAATTTTTTAAGGTTATATAAATAATTAATTCAGAAATTTGATTTCTAATTTATAGCCAAATAACTAATAAATGAAAAGACATAATTTTAGTGCTGGACCTTGCGTGTTACCACAAGTTGTAATTGATGAATCTGCTAAGGCTGTAATGGGATATGATAATGGTTTATCACTGTTAGAAATATCTCACCGCAGTAAAGCATTTGTTGACATTATGGAAAAAGCTAGAGCACTTTCAATTGAATTACTAGGTTTAGAAGGTATGGGCTACAAAGCTTTATTTTTACAAGGTGGAGCAAGTACCCAATTCTTGGCTGTTGCTTTAAATTTGTTAGAAAAAAAAGCTGCTTATTTAAATACTGGGACATGGAGTGATAAAGCAATAAAAGAGGCTCGTATTTTTGACGATGTCTTGGAGGTTGCTTCATCTAAAGATGCCAATTACAATTATATTCCTAAAGGATATGATATACCAATGGAGTATGATTATTTTCATTGTACTTCAAACAATACAATTTTTGGAACTCAAATTAAAGACTTTCCTGAATGTGATATTCCAATAGTTTGTGATATGAGTAGCGATATTTTCTCAAGATCTGTTGACTTTTCAAAGTTTGGATTAATTTACGCTGGTGCACAAAAAAATATGGGTCCCGCAGGGACTACTTTAGTCATAGTCCGTGAAGATATTTTGGGAAAGGTATCTCGAAAAATTCCATCTATGATGGATTATAAGGTTCAAATAAGCAAAGGTAGCATGTTTAACACACCACCAGTATTTCCGGTTTACACATCAATGCTTAATTTACAGTGGTTAAAGAATAAAGGCGGAATTAAATCTATTGAAAAAGAAAATGAAAAGAAAGCCCGTTTAATGTATTCTGAAATTGATTTAAACCCACTCTTTGATGGTTTTGCAGCTAAGGTAGACCGCTCAATAATGAATGCAACCTTTATTCTTAAAAATGAGGATTTAAAAGACAGTTTTGACACCATGTGTAGAGAAGCTGGAATTAATGGTTTAAATGGTCACCGTAGCGTGGGTGGTTACAGAGCCTCAATGTACAATGCCTTGAAACTAGAAAGTGTTCAGGTTTTGGTAGAAGTTATGAACGAACTAGAAAGAAAAGCATAAATAAATATGAAAATATTAGCAAATGATGGTATTTCAAATAATGGCATTAAAGAACTAGAGGCTGGTGGATTTGAAGTTATTACAATTACAGTTGCTCAAGAGCAATTAAAGAGCTTTATCAACAAAGAAAGCATTACAGTTTTACTAGTTAGAAGTGCCACAAAAGTTAGAAAAGATTTAATAGACTCATGCCCTAGTCTGAAAATCATTGGTCGCGGTGGAGTTGGTATGGATAATATTGACGTTAAATACGCAAGAGATAAAGGATTACATGTGATAAATACCCCTTCTGCTTCATCAGAATCCGTTGCGGAGTTAGTATTTGCTCACCTATTCTCTGGAGTTCGGTTTTTACATGAATCCAATCGTAATATGCCTTTGGACGGAGATTCGAAATTTAAAGTACTCAAAAAGGCTTATTCAAAAGGAACTGAACTTAGAGGTAAAACTTTAGGAATTATAGGCTTTGGTCGTATAGGTCAAGCTTCTGCTAAAATTGGCATAGGTCTTGGAATGAAAGTTATCGCATTTGACCCCTTTTTGGAAAAAGTAAACATCAAAGTTCCATTTTTCGATGGAAAAAGTTTAAATTTTGATATTAATATACAGTCTAAGGAAAGTGTTTTAAAAGAAGCTGATTTTATAACACTTCATGTACCGGCTCAAAAAGAGTTTGTTATAGGATCAAACGAAATTGAATTAATGAAAGATGGTGCTGGCCTAGTAAATGCGGCTCGAGGTGGTGTTGTAGATGAAGTAGCTTTGGTAAATGCTTTAAAATCTGGAAAATTAAGCTTCGCAGGTGTTGATACTTTCGAAAATGAACCAACACCATCAGTTCAAGTACTAATGACTAACAACATATCTTTAAGTCCTCATATTGGTGCCGCAACTACTCAAGCACAAAAACGTATTGGCTCTGAATTAGCAACACAAATAATCAAAATATTAAAATAATATCGTTACTTACCACTTCTTTTTTAAAAATATTTAATTGTTTAATTATTCGTAAATGATAGAAATTTAGGATGAAAAAACTTATTGTAGATTTTAAGAATTACTGGGAAATTACACAAAATTGGCAGTTGTTATTTCCATTTGTTGGAGTATTACTTCTTGTATTCACTAGTATTAGGTTAGTAAAATTATTACCCATTAATTGGTTTAATCAAATAGATTCATATTATCTATCTCATTTTCTTATTATTTCATTTTTCATTGCAATCTTTTATCTATTTTTAAAGATCGTAATCTACTCAATTTTAAAATTAGAAAATAAATGGATTGTCGAAGAGCGTTGGGAACTAATTCGAATTTTCATAGTTTTTGCAATAACTGGTTCTTCTTCAATGTTGATTAGTCGACCAGTAGTTAAATTAATCGACTCATCATTTAAAAATCTAAGTACTTTTGTTTATTGGTTTATATTTATTTTTGTGAGCCTTATATTTTATCAAATTTTGCTAATTTTTTGGGGATGGGTTTTAGGGCAATTCGAATTTTTTTGGAAATTTGAAAAGAAAATGCTTAAGCGTTTTGGTCTGGGAATATTTTTCGAGAAAAAACAATAAAATCCAATTATGATTTAAATTTATCGTCAATCTTATTACTATACTTTTTATTTAATAATTTAATTTTAGGAGATATTGTAAATTGGCAGTATGGCTGATTTTTATTTTGATCATAATAGTCTTTATGTAAATCTTCTGCATCATAAAAAATATCAAATGGCTTAAGAACAGTTACTATTGATTGATTAAAAACTCTGGATTTTTCCAAAAAATTAATATATTTTTTGGCCGATATTTTTTGACTCTCATTTATATAAAAAATCGCAGACCTATATTGCTCACCTAGATCATTTCCTTGGCTATTAAGAGTCGTTGGATTATGAGTTGAAAAAAAAACTTCTAGCAGATCTTCATATGATATTTCGCTTGAATCATAAAATACACTAACACCCTCTGCGTGTCCAGTTGTCCCCTCACAAACTTCTCTGTAAGCAGGATTTTTAATATTACCGCCTGTATATCCTGGAGTTGTACTTATTACTCCGCTGAGACGTTTGAAAATTGCTTCTGTACACCAAAAGCATCCACCACAAAATATAGCTTGTTCCATATAAATATGATTAATTAACAAATTTAGTAAAAGAATTTTGCAAAAAATAAAAATTTGATTGTATTGTAAGACTATTTATCTAAATTTACAAAATATGGTTAAAGCCGAAAACATATATAAGAATTATAATGAGATTGAAGTTCTTAAAGGGGTAAACTTAGAGGTTAAAAAAGGTGAAATTATTTCGATTGTTGGATCTTCTGGTGCCGGCAAAACAACTTTACTTCAAATTTTAGGAACTTTAACCCCACCGATACAAAAAAAACTATGTAAATTAGAAATCAATAAAACTGAGGTATTAGGATTGAATGAAAATCAAATTGCGAAATTTCGTAATGAAAATATTGGTTTTATTTTCCAGTTTCATCAACTTTTACCTGAATTTAGTTCAATCGAAAATGTTTGTATTCCAGCTTTCATTAAGGGAATATCAAAAGAAGAAGCTGAAAATAAGGCTAAAGAATTATTAAATTTTTTAGGGTTAAGTAAAAGGCTAAATCATAAGCCCAGTGAACTTTCAGGAGGTGAGCAGCAGCGAGTAGCAGTTGCACGTGCATTGATAAATAATCCATCATTGATTTTAGCAGATGAACCATCAGGAAACTTAGATAGCAATGCTGCTGATAATTTACATAAGCTTTTTTTTAAATTACGAGATTCTTTTGGATATACTTTTTTAATTGTAACCCACAATAAAGACTTTGCAGAAATGGCAGATCGAAAAATATCTATTGTTGATGGCCAAATTTCAATCTAAATACAACAGATTAAGTTTTCAATCGTTAAAACAATTTTTAGATGAAAAAGTTGAGCAGTATAATACTCCACGATTCATTAAAGACGATCCAATTCAAATCCCAAAAAAATATAAATCTAAGTATGATATAGAAATTTCAGCATTTCTTACTGCAACAATTGCTTGGGGCAATCGTAAAGTGATTATTAAGAATGCAAATAAAATAATGAACTTAATGGGTAATTCACCATATGATTTTGTTATGAATCACAATGATTCAAATTTAAGATCATTTGATTGTTTTGTTCATCGAACTTTCAATTCGGTAGATTTAAAATATTTCATAAAAGGATTACAAAATATTTATAAGAATTACGGTAGTTTGGAGACTTTATTTAGGATGAATACCTCAAGCTCAAGTGTCCAACCAAGTATTCATGAGTTTAAAAAAATATTTTTTTCGCTAGAACATTCAATAAGAACTGAAAAACACGTTGGGGACCCAAAAAAGGGATCAGCTTGTAAAAGACTTAATATGATGTTGAGATGGCTTGTCAGGAAAGATAGCTCAGGAGTTGATATAGGAATATGGAACGATATCTCTCAATCAATTCTATCATGTCCTCTTGATGTACATTCGGGTAATGTAGCAAGAAAACTTGGATTAATAAAAAGAAAAAATAATGACTCAAAAGCTTTAGAGGAATTAGATCAAAAGCTTCGTAAACTAGATCCGAATGACCCTGTCAAATATGATTTTGCTTTATTTGGTCTTGGAGCGTTTGAAAAATTTTAAAAATCTTCAAAAATTGAAACTAATACCATCTTTGGCCAATAATACATTATCAAATATTGTATTAGCCTCAGCTTTAAATAATTGTAAGTCTTTGTATCTGGATGAATAATGACCAAGAATTAATTTTGAAGCACATGCCTTTTTTGCAATAATGGCTGCTTGTTTAGCTGTTGAATGTTTAGTTTTAATACAAAGATTTTTATGTAGATCTAAAAAAGTAGATTCGTGGTATAAAATATCAACATTCTTAATTAATGGCAATATAGATTCATTGTATGCTGTATCACTACAAAAAGCATAACTTTTACTTTTTCTTCCGATTGTTGTAACTGCAGAGTTTTTAATAAGTTTACCTTCATTATTGTAAATATCACTACCCTGCTTTAACTTACGAAAATAAGCCTTATCAATATTATTTGCTTTTATTTCATTAATTAACAATTGTCTGTCGAACGGCTTTTCTTTAAATAAAAAACCATTTGTATATATTCTGTGATCTAATGGGATGGTAAAAACTTCAATCCTATTGTCCTCAAACAAAAGCTCAGAATATGAATTTTCAAGTTCATGAAAATATAAATTAAAATTAGTCCAGGAATTTGATTTTTTTAACTGAATTGTGATAATTTCCTTTATTCCCTTTGGTCCATATATATGTAAATCAGCCTCACGATTTAGCAATCTAAACGTAGAAATAAGACCAATTAAGCCAAAGTAATGATCACCATGTAAATGTGATATAAAAATATGTTTAATTAGATTAAATTTGACTTTATGTCGTCTTAACTCTAATTGTGTTCCTTCACCACAATCTATCAAAAAAACATGACCACGACTTTCTAAAATCTGAGAAGTTGTCTGGCCAACGATTCGTGGAGTAGCGCTGTAGCAACCGATAATAGTTAATTTCAATTAAAATATTTTTTTTAAAATTCTAAATCTCTTTGTATTTCTTCAATTTCAATAATATCAAAAGCCTCCTGTAAGGTTGGTGCCCATGAAATTTCAGCTTTAATTTCATTTGGATTAGGATGATCTGAAACAAATACAAAAGAATATTTTCCTTTGTTGTGAGTGTGGGAGATTTTTAAAATATTTTCAATTAAGTCATTGTTTAATATTTGACTTTCTGAAAGTATTAAAATGATGTTTTTTTGTTTTAACTTAGTGTAAACATTTTTAAAATTGGTCACAAAATCTCTATTCAAATCACTTGATTTAAATATAACAGCTGTTCCATCTGTAATTTCAAAATTCAACTAGGACTTAATTTTTGAAGCCAATAAATAGGTTACAGCCATTCTAATAGCAACACCATTTTCAACTTGATCTAAAATAATTGCTTGGCTAGAGTCAGCTACTTCACTAGTAAGCTCTACTCCTCTATTAATGGGACCTGGATGCATTACGACTATTTTTTTATTGAGTTGGTTAAGAATTGGCATTGTTAAACCATATTGTTGAGTGTAATCCCTAACAGATGGAAAATAACTAAAATCCATTCTTTCATTTTGAACTCTTAACATATTAGCTACATCACACCACTTAAGAGCATTAAGTAAATTAGTTTCGACAATTACTCCTAGGTTTTGTATATACTTTGGTATAAGCGAATATGGACCGCAAAGCATTACTTCAGCACCAAGAAGTTGTAAGGCATAGATGTTTGACAATGCTACTCTACTATGTAGAATATCTCCAACGATTACTACTTTTTTTCCTTGCACACTTCCAAACTTTTGTTTTATTGAATAAGAATCTAATAGAGCCTGAGTAGGGTGTTCATTTGCACCATCTCCAGCATTAATAATAATGGAATTTACGTGTTGTTTTAGAAAATCTGCTGAACCAGGTTTTGGATGACGTAATACAACCATATCTACTTTCATAGAAATAATATTATTAACTGTATCAATTAAAGTTTCCCCTTTATTAACAGAGGATTGAGATTCAGAAAAATTAATTATTTCAGCAGATAAACGTTTTTGAGCAATTTCAAATGATAGTTTAGTACGAGTTGAACTTTCAAAAAACAAATTTGCTATAGTAATATCTCTTAGTGAGGGAACCTTTTTTATTGGACGGTTAATAACCTTTTTAAAATGATCTGCAGTGCTAAAAATAAGGTCAATATCCTTTTTATTTAAGTATTTAATTCCTAACAAATGATTGACACTTAAAGTACTCATAATTTATTGTTTTATTAAATAAACACTGTCTTCCCCTTTATTTTCTTTCCAATTTACAATTACCTTTTCATCATCAATTGCGTCAACTTGTCTTCCTCTATAGTCAGGCTGGATCGGCAAATGTCGACTAAAGCGACGGTCAATTAATATTAATAATTCAATACTACTAGGGCGACCATAAGACTGAATAGCAGTGAGAGCTGCACGAATGCTTCGGCCTGTATATAAAACATCATCAATAAAAATTACATTTTTATTTTCAACTAAAAATTCCATTTTAGTTGAGCTAGGTTCTAATACTTTATTGGTGTGCCTAAAATCGTCTCTATAAAATGTAATATCTAAGTAACCTGTTTGAATTTTCGGAACATTATAATTGCTAATTAACAATTCGTTTATCCTATTGGCCAAATATTTTCCTCTTGGTTGAATTCCAATTAAAATACAATTAGAAAAGTCACTGTGTCTTTCAATAAGTTGGCAAGCCAGACGGTGGAGGATAATGTTTACTTCTTTTTGATTCAGTAAAACTTTTTGGCTCATAATGTTTTAACAAATATCGAAAGCAAATATAACGGAAAAATATTAAATAAAAATTTATTAACAGATTACATCTATTAAAATAATAATCAATAATCTATTAATTTTTATAGAAGATAGTCAGTACTAATAAAATTTGATTGTTTTTCAGACAACATTTCTTTTAATATATCGTTATTGTCAGAATTATCTTTAGCTGCTACAAATGTTCTGATTGAAAATGAACGTAGAGCATCTCTAACACTTAGTGTACTAAAAGCAGAATCTTTTCGGCCAGTGAACGGAAAAACGTCTGGGCCTCTTTGACAAGAGCTATTAAGATTAACACGACAGACTAAATTTACTAACACATCAATAAGAGGAGCTAACACTTTAGTATCTCTCCCAAATACACTGACTTGCTGTCCGTAGCTTGATTCAGCCATATCATCCAATGGCTTTTGAATATCGTTGAACGTCATAATAGGAATTACAGGTCCAAATTGTTCTTCATGGTAAACGTTCATTGTTTTATCAATAGGGTAAAGTACTGAAGGATAAATATAATTATGTGTTCTTTTACCTCCTTTTGAGTTTAAAATACTTGCACCTTTAGATTTAGCATCATCAATTAAATTTTGTATATAGGCGGGTTTATCTACCTCTGGTAAAGGAGTTAACATTACATCGTCATCCCAAGGATTTCCAAATTTTAGTTTATCAACCTGATTGCAAAACTTCGTTTTAAATTCATCAAAAATATTTTCGTGGATGTATAATATTTTAAGTGCAGTACAACGCTGACCATTAAAGGATAATGTACCGGCAATACATTCCTTAACTGCTAAATTTATGTCAGCATCTGGTAAAACAATTGCAGGGTTTTTAGCTTCAAGACCTAAAACAATTCGAAGTCTATTTTTTTTGGGGTGGGTATTTTGTAAAGCATTAGCAGAATTACTATGTCCAATAAGTGCTAAAACATCAATTTTACCAGTTTCCATTATTGGAGATGCTAGTGTTCTTCCACGACCGAACAAAATATTAACAACACCACTTGGGAAACTGTTTTGAAAAGCTTCCATCAAAGGAGTTAAAAGTAAAACTCCAAGTTTTGCGGGCTTGAATATTGTGGCATTACCCATTATTAAAGCAGGAATTAAAAGAGCAAAAGTTTCATTTAGAGGGTAATTGTATGGTCCCAAACATAATACAACACCAAGAGGTCCTCTTCTTATGTGAGCATAAACACCTGAATGCTTGTGAAATTTAGCAGCGTTACGATCTAGCTGTTTATAATCATCAATAGTGTCATAAATATAATCTACAGTTCTGTCGAATTCTTTTTGGGAATCCTGTAAATTTTTTCCAATTTCCCACATAAGATATTTAACAACTTCATCACGTTTTGTTTTCATTTGCGAAACAAATTTTTCCATGCAAGAAATTCGATCAATAACTTTCATAGTAGGCCATTCACCCTTACCATTATCATATGCGGCAGAAGCAGCATCTAATGCTTCCATAGCTTGATCCTTTTCTAGAAGTGGAATAGAACCAAGCAATGTTGGTGAATTATCAACTGATGATGAAATAGTTGAATAAACTTTTGAAGTAGCACCATTCCAATGTTTTAATTCGCCATTAATAAGATAAGTATTGTGATTTATAATGTGTTTAATCTTAAAATTATCGGGTATTGGATTAAATTTCATAATATTCTAATTTATTAAACTTTATAAATTTAACTAACTAAATTTCTTATAATTAAAAAAAAAAGTTAATTATTTAAAAAATTGAGAATCCTTGTTTAAAAAAACCCTTCGTAATAACGAAGGGTCTTAATTTTAATGATTGTTAAAATTATTTTTAGTTAGAATCCATTTTATCTTTTAACGCTTGTAAAGCTTCATTTGCGTCTCCAATAGTTGTTTTTGACTCTGAAGCAGTTTTGGCTGCTTTTTTTGAAGCTGCTTTAACATTCTTAAATTCTTGGTCTTTAAAAACAGCTGTATGCGATGCTACAACACGCTTAAATTCTTTACTAAATTCAATTATAACGAAGTCACTCTCCTCACCTTTTTTGAGTTTTGAGCCATCCTCTTTCTCTAAGTGTCTAGTTGGTATAAATGCTACTATATCATCGTTAAACATAACTGTTGCACCTTTATCAACAATTTCTAAAACTGAAGCGGTGTGTTTTGTGTCTAAAGCAAATTCTTTTTCGTATTTGTCCCATGGGTTATCTTTTGTTTGCTTATGACCTAAACTTAGTTTTCTACCGTCTACATCTAATTCTAGAACTATAACATCTAATTTATCACCCACAGTACAAAATTCACTTGGATGCTTAATTTTCTTAGTCCAAGATAGGTCAGAAATATAAATTAGACCATCTATACCTTCCTCCATTTCAACAAAAACACCAAAGTTTGTAAAGTTTCTAACAATACCTGTATGTCGCTGACCAACAGGAAATTTAGATGTAATATCAGTCCAAGGATCTGGGCTAAGCTGTTTTATACCCAAGGACATCTTGCGATCTTCCTTGTCAAGGGTAAGAATTTGGGCTTTAACAAAATCACCAACATTAACAAAATCTTGAGCGGATCTTAAATGAGTAGACCAAGACATTTCGGATACGTGGATTAGTCCTTCAACTCCGTCAGCTACTTCAACAAAAGCACCGTAATCGGCTATAACAACTACTTTTCCTTCAACTTCATCACCAACTTTAACCCCTTCACCAAGTGCGTCCCATGGATGCTTACTTAATTGTTTTAAACCTAGTTGAATTCTTGATTTATTTTCATCAAAATCTAAAATAACAACATTTAACTTTTCGTCTAATTCAACAATTTCACTTGGGTGGTTTATTCTTGACCATGAAAGATCAGTTATATGAACAAGACCGTCAACACCACCTAAATCCATAAAAACGCCATAGGATGTAATATTTTTAACAATACCCTCAAGTACCTGTCCTTTCTCAAGTTGACTAATAATTTCTTTTTTCTGTATCTCAATATCAGCTTCAATTAGAGCCTTGTGTGATACAACAACATTTTTGAATTCATGATTGATTTTGACAACCTTAAACTCCATTGTTTTGTTTACATATTGATCATAGTCTCTGATTGGTTTAACATCAATTTGGGAACCAGGTAAAAACGCTTCAATACCAAAAACATCTACTATCATTCCTCCCTTGGTTCTACACTTTATAAAGCCATTTACAATTTCACCAGTTTCATTAGCACTAATAACACGATCCCATGCTTTTATTACACGAGCTTTACGGTGTGATAGAATTAATTGACCTGTTGAATCTTCTCTAACATCAATTAATACTTCAACCTTATCTCCAACTGCTAAATTAGGATTGTAGCGAAATTCATTTAATGAAATTACTCCTTCTGATTTAGCATTGATATCAATAATAACGTCTCTATCTGTCATGTGAATGACTGTACCATCTACAACTTGGTCATCTAATGTATCAACAAAATTATCAGCTACAAGCTTTTCAAATTCATCCAATTTATCATCAGCTACAGGATCAATACCTTCTTCATAATTATGCCAATTAAAATCTTTCAAAAACTGGTCAGAACTAATTTTATTATCTAATGTCGGGGGCTCAACTGGTGAAGTATCTTGAGTTGAGTCAACTGCTGGAATTTCTTGTTTAGAGTCCTTTTCTGGGGTTTTTTTATTTTCAACCATTGCTGATTAAAATTTGTATCCTATCTGTTGTTGGTGTTAGATTTAAAGCATAACAAATAAGAGTGTTAATTTTTTTTTCTCTTCTCTCTAACAATTTTGCCAAGAAGATTGCAATTATACAACTATTCCATTAATTGAACAAATTTTATATTTGAGATTTATTACATAAAACTTAAATAGCAATTATTTATTTTAATTAACAATTTTTTTAACCCAAGACATAACTAACTCAAATTGTTCTGATTGGCTTAAATTTGTGTTATCTATTTTTTTTGCATCCGGAGCCATCATTAGCGGAGAGTCTTTTCGATTTGAATCATTGTAATCCCTTGAGTTTATATTTTCATATACATCACCAAAACTTACAGATAAATTTTCTTTGGAAAGTTCACTTAACCTTCTGTAAGCCCTAGTTTTGGGCGAAGCAGTCATAAAAATTTTTAATTCTGCTTTTGGAAATACAACGGTACCAATATCACGACCATCCATTACTACACCTTTGTTAACTCCAATATATCTTTGTTTCTTTACAAGAAATTTACGTATTTCAGGAATTGCAGCTACTTTGCTTACAATGTTTGAAACTTCCATACTACGAATTTCTGACGTCAATTTCATGTTGTTTAAAAACAAGCTGGTTGAGCCGTCATGTCCAACTTTAAAATCAAGTTTAATATCATCAATACTTTTAATGAAATCTAAATGATCAAACTTATTATTAGTGGTAAATCCCTTTTTGATTCCATTTAATGTAATTGCTCTATACATTGATCCAGAATCAACATAAATATACCCCAAGGCTTTAGCTAAATCTTTAGCTAAAGTACTCTTTCCAGTCGATGAATGACCATCAATAGCAATTATAATTTTTTTCACTTGTATAAACTAATTTGAACACCTAAAAAACTAGTATTCGATGCTGATGAATATCTTGCATGAGTGTAACTAATTCGTAATTTATTAAACTTCAAGCCAATTCCAAAAGAAAGACCTGAAAAATTTCGTTGTTCTAAAATTCTTAATTCTTCTGAACGTCTAAAACTATATCCCAATCGTATATTAAATCCTCGATCAGGAAATAATTCTAAACCTAGAATAGTGTGTCTTGCTATATTTGATAAAAACCCTACTTCTTCCTCACTCATATTTCCTTCAAGATCTGAAGAAGCCCGTGAAGGATTTGGAACAGCAATAGGCCATTTTTGTAAGTTTTCAAAAGTTAAATGCCAACGAATTGGAACAAATTGGAGTTTTTGACTTAATCCAAAGTCAATTTCAAATGGTAAAGGTTCATTTAATCCAGCGTATGTTGTGAATTGGGTTCCAATATTTCTTAAAACAATTGCAGCATTAAATTCAAGGTAATTATCAATATATATTAGACCTAAATCTAAAGCACCTCCAAAGGAACTATATTGTTCAAGTTTTGAGGAAATTAATTTAATACTAGCACCAGCATAAAAATCAGTGAATCCAATTTGAAATGCATATCCAAAAGAAAGTGCAGTTTCTTTTCCAGTAAAACTGCCTGTGCTATTTCCATTTTCATCATATCCATCAAAAGCTCCATAATTAATGTATGTGATTCCAGTATGAAAAGTTTGCACTCTACGATCTATAGTGTAAGCATAAGCTGCTGTACCATAACTAATGTCTCCTAAATAGTTAGAATAATTTAAAGCTAATTGATTGTCCATCTCAATATTGATTGTAGCAGGGTTATAAATTCCCTGTGTTACATCATAATCAACATTAGTTATAACTTTACCACCAAGTGCAGCTTGTCTAGGGGAAGATATTAAATTTAGGAATTGATAGGTTGAGTTTCCTCCCAACTGGGAAAAAACTGGAATAGAAATTATTAAAGTAAAAAAAAAAGCTAAGGAAAATTTCATTACTCATCAAAAATAACTAATTCTGTGACAAAACGGATTTTTGTATATTTTATTTTAATGAGTTGGAGAAATTAATTACAAAGCTTTTGCGTTAGGAACTTTAGAATTAGTTAAAGCTATATTGATAACATCAGACATGTCAGAAACATAGTGAAATTTTAAACCTTTCAAATACTGTGGGTTAATCTCATCTATATCACGCTTGTTTATGACAGATAAAACAATTTCTTTAATCTTAGCTCTTTTTGCTGCTAGTATTTTTGCTTTTATACCTCCAACGGGTAAAACTTTTCCTCTCAAAGTGATTTCACCTGTCATTGCAATAGATTTTTTAACTTTCCGTTGAGTTATTAAAGAAACTAGTGAGGTTAGCATAGTGATCCCAGCACTAGGACCATCTTTTGGGGTTGCACCTTCAGGTACATGAATGTGAAAATTATAATTTTTAAAAACATGATTCTCAATTCCAAAATTATCTGAATTTGCCTTTATATATTCCATGGCAATTGTTGCTGATTCCTTCATTACTTTACCTAGATTACCGGTAATATTTAAAGTTCCTTTTCCTTTAGATAATATTGACTCAATAAATAAAATATCGCCCCCAACAGGTGTCCAGGCAAGACCAGTAACAACACCTGCAATGTTGTTATTCTCATATCTGTTCCGTTCGAGTTTTGGAGTTCCTAAAACTTCCATAATACCATCATTTAGAACTTTTACATCATATTTAGATTCCATTGCAATATTTTTTGCAGCATAACGAACTACTTTGGCAATTTGCTTTTCAAGTCCCCTAACACCTGATTCCCTTGTGTAACCTTCAATAATTTTTTCTAATTGCGGATTACTTATTTTGAGATCCTTTGAACTTAAGCCGTGTTCTTTTAATTGTTTTGGTAATAAATATTTTTTTCCAATTTGAATCTTTTCCTCTGTAGTATAGCCATTGACATTAATAATTTCCATTCGATCCAATAAAGCGGGTTGAATAGAATTTATATTATTAGAAGTTGCAACAAACATAACTTTAGATAAATCGTAGCCTATTTCTAGAAAGTTATCGTAAAATTCTGAATTTTGCTCAGGATCTAAAACCTCAAGCATTGCGGAAGATGGATCACCTTGATTTGAATATGACAACTTATCAATTTCATCTAAAACAAATACAGGATTTGAAGTTCCTGTCTTTTTTAAACTTTGTAAAATTCTTCCAGGCATAGCTCCAATATAAGTTTTTCTATGGCCTCTAATTTCAGCCTCATCACGCAAACCACCAAGTGAAATGCGAACATATTCTCTACCCAATGCTTCTGCAATTGACTTTCCTAAAGAAGTCTTACCAACACCAGGAGGCCCATGTAAACACAAAATAGGTGATTTCATATCATTTCGAATTTTCAAAACAGCTAAATATTCGATAATCCGCTTTTTGACCTCATCTAGACCAAAATGATCTCTATTCAAAATACGCTTTGCACGATTTAAATCTAATTTATCCTTGCTAAATTTATTCCAAGGCAGATCAAGTAATAAGTCAAGATAGTTGCGTTGTACAGAGTATTCCGCAACTTGTGGGTTCATCCGCTGTAATTTACCAATTTCTTTATCAAAATGTATCTTGGTGTTATCGTCCCAGGGTTTAACATCAGCCCTTTTTTTCATTTCGCTAATTTCTTCATCATAGCTAATTCCACCTAATTCTTCTTGAATAGTTTTCATTTGTTGATGAAGAAAATACTCGCGTTGCTGCTGGTTCATGTCATTTTGAACCTTGGATTGGATATCATTTTTAAGCTCTAGGCGTTGAAGCTCAACATTCATGTGCTTTAATGTTAAAAGTGCCCGCTGATGTAAGTTATTTATCTCTAAAATTTTTTGTTTTTCACTCACAGAGATATTCATGTTTGATGAAACAAAATTTACCAGGAAAGAATTACTTTCGATATTTTTTATGGCGAAAGAAGCTTCACTTGGAATGTTTGGACTTTGCTTAATAATTTCTAAAGACAAATCCTTGATAGATTCAATTACTGCTTTAAATTCTACGTTTTTGTCGTTTGGAACAACTTCATTTACATCTTTAATATTCGCAGTCATATAAGGTGATTCAGAAACCAAATTCTGAATTTCAAAACGTTTTTTTCCTTGAATAATTACAGTAATATTACCATCGGGCATTTTTAAAACTTTCAAAATACGTGCAATCGTCCCGATTTTATGCATATCTTTAAAAGTTGGATTTTCTACATTTCCGTCTATTTGTGAAACTACTCCAATTACTTTGAGTCCTTTGTTAGCATCATTGATAAGTTTGATAGATTTATCTCTACTGGCTGTTATTGGAATTACAACTCCAGGAAATAATACAGTATTTCTTAAAGATAAAATAGGAAGTGATTCTGGTAGTGATTCTTTTTTTATTATCTCTTCATCTTCTGTAGTCATCAATGGGATGAGTTCTGAATTCTCATCAAAATCATGAAATGACAAAGTGTCAAGTAATTTATATTTTGAACTGCTCATAATAGTATGTAGGTCATATTGTCATGAAAGACATATTTTGTGGTGATTTAAAAAACAAAAATTAGTAGCGATTATACCTTAAAAGGTATTTTATATCTACTTTATCATTAATTTAATGACAATTCCCGTGCCAAGACGATATAATTTTATAGTGAATGAAAATTTTTCACTTTGAAAAATATGATGAAGGCGAAAAAGAAAAAAATTGCAAGTGCCAAAACTGAATACTGCATAGAGCCTGTTAATGATATTAAGAAACCAAATAGAAACATCCCCAAAACAATTGCAATTTTTTCGGTAACATCATAAAAACTGAAGTAAGTTGCATGATCTTTTGTTTCTGGTAATAATTTTGAATATGTTGAACGAGTCAAAGTCTGTGTAGCTCCTAAGACAAATCCGAGAACTATACCCATTAAATAAAAATATGAATCAATGTTTGGAAGAGATCTGTCTAACGCAAAAGCGATAAGGCACACAGAGCCCCATATGAACAGGGTTATCTTTAAAGACAGGATATTTCCAATTCTATTTGAAATTCTAGAGAACGTATAAGCGCCAAATATCGCAACAATTTGAACTATTATTATTGTTAAAATTAGATTTATTGTTGGTAATCCTAATTCCTTACTCCCAAATATACCTGCCATTAAGATAATAGTTTGTACTCCAACACTTAAAAAAAAGAATGCAATAAGGAAATATTTTAACTGGAGCTGATTTTTCAAAGATTTAAAAACAAATTTAAGTTCTAAAAAACCTTTCCATATATAATCATTATCAGGCTTAAGATGGTAAATATTATTTGGTAAACGTTTGAAAGTAACTTGAGCAAAACTTAACCACCAAATGCCAACCAATAAAAAAGTTATTCTAGAAGCAAAAGTTGGATCAATTATTCCAAACCAATTAGGTTTTTGCACTAATACCAAGCTTAGTACCAATAATAAGACTGAACCAAAATATCCATACATAAATCCTTTAGCACTAACTTCATCCTGTTTATCTGGTGATGCAACTTCAGGTAAATAAGAATTATAAAAAACTAAACTTCCCCAAAAACCAATACTTGCCAAAACTGTAAATATTAATGCAAGCCATAAAGTAGATTCGCCTTTAAAAAAGAAAAGTCCCATGACTGATATTGACCCTAGCAAACAAAATGATTTTAGAAATTTTAGTTTATTTCCAGTGTAATCAGCAATTCCTGATAAAATTGGTGAACAAAAAGCTACAATTAGGAATGAAAGTGAAAGTGTATAATCATATAGTGTAGTAGGGTCCCATAAAAGACCTAAAAATAAAATATCACCATCAATATTTGCGAAAGAATTAGTCATACTAGTATAGTAAATAGGAAAAATTGCTGTACTTATAACCAAAGGGTAAACTGAATTAGCCCAATCGTAAAAAGCCCATGCTTTTATTAAACCAGGACTACCTTTAGTAGTTACTTTCATAAGATTATTGTTGGTTATAAAGTTTAATTTAGATATTTATTTTGATATAGGCCATGTAATTAACGATCCTGTCACAAAGTTTTGTGAAAAAACAATTATTAATATTAAAAATACCTAAATTTATTTAAATGATTTTTATGTTTTACAAAATTACTTTGAGATTTTTTGTGCTTTCATTCTTTTTTTCTTGTAATTCAGTTGCACAAAAAAAAGAAAGTTTTAAAATTCAAAAAACTGAAGCAGAATGGAAGCTAGAACTTACAGAGCTGCAATACTATGTAATGCGTGAAGAAGGTACAGAACGTGCTTTTTCAAGTCCTTTGGACAAAAATTATTCAGAGGGTATATATGTTTGTGCTGGTTGTGACGTTCCTCTTTTCCATAGTAAAAATAAGTTTAATTCAGGAAGTGGATGGCCAAGCTTTGATGTTGAAATAAAAGGAAATATTGCATATACAATTGACTATAACATAGGTGTTGCAAGAATAGAAGAACACTGTGCTAATTGTGGTGGACATCTTGGACACCTATTTAATGACGGTCCAAAAAACACTACAGGAAAGCGTCATTGTATAAATGGTGTCGCACTAAAATTCATTTCAAAAAATGAGTAACTATAAAATAAACAAAACAGAATCTGAATGGAAATCTCAACTCACAGAAGACCAATTTCGTATTCTCAGAAAAAAAGGAACTGAATCTCCATACAGCGGGGATTTAAATAATAATTTCGAAAATGGCATCTACGAATGTGCTGGATGTAAAAACACGCTTTTTGATAGTGCTTCAAAATTTGACAGCGGATGTGGTTGGCCTAGTTTTGATGCTTCAATTAAAGGAAATGTAGATTATTTACTTGACAAAAGTCATGGTATGGTTCGCACTGAAATTGTTTGCAGCTCTTGTGGTGGACATTTAGGTCATGTTTTTAATGACGGTCCAACTGAAACTGGAACTAGATACTGTGTAAATTCTTTTAGCTTAGAATTTAAAAAAAAATGAACAAAAAACCAACCATATTAGTTTAAATAATTTCTTCTTTAATTATAGATTTACGTTTTGTAAATTTGTAATTATATATCAATAAATAATTTTCTAATTATGAGTAAATATGACGTGATTGTCCTGGGAAGTGGACCTGGTGGATATGTAACTGCTATTAGATCATCTCAACTAGGGTTTAAAACTGCTGTTATTGAAAAAGAAAGTTTGGGAGGTGTATGTTTGAACTGGGGATGTATCCCTACAAAAGCACTCTTAAAATCCGCTCAGGTTTTTAATTATCTAAAACACGCTAAAGATTACGGCCTAAAAATTGAATCTTATGATAAAGATTTTGATGCGGTCGTTAACCGTAGTCGTAATGTGGCAGAGGGTATGAGCAAGGGCGTTAAGTTTTTAATGAAAAAGAATAAAATTGATGTAATCATTGGTTATGGAAAAATAAAGCCTGGAAAAAAAGTGGATGTTGACGGAACTGAATATAGCGCCGATCATATCATCATTTCTACAGGCGCTCGTTCCAGAGAATTACCAAGTTTACCACAAGACGGCCAAAAAGTCATTGGATATAGAAAAGCCATGACCTTGGAAAAGCAACCTAAAAAACTAATTATAGTTGGCTCTGGTGCCATTGGTATTGAATTTGCCTATTTCTACAATGCAATGGGAACAGAAGTCACTGTTGTTGAATACATGTCACGGATTGTGCCTGTGGAGGATGAAGATATATCAAGGCAATTAGAACGTTCTTTTAAAAAATCTGGGATTAAAATTATGACTTCTACAGAAGTTACTGCAGTTGACACTTCAGGTAAGGGAGTTAAGACTAGCGTTAAAACCAAAAATGGAGAAGATACACTAGAGGCAGATGTATTACTTTCAGCTGTAGGAATCAAAACAAATATTGAAAATATTGGTCTTGAAGACGTTGGTATTGTAACAGATCATGATAAAATATCAGTGAATGACTTTTATCAAACCAATATACCTGGCTATTATGCCATTGGCGATGTTACTGCGGGTCCTGCATTAGCCCACGTCGCTTCTGCAGAAGGAATTTTGTGTGTCGAAAAAATAGCAGGACATCAAGTTGAAGCATTAGATTATGGTAATATCCCGGGTTGTACCTATTGTAGTCCAGAAGTGGCTAGTGTTGGATTAACAGAGGCACAAGCGAAAGAACAAGGTCTTGAGATTAAAATTGGGAAATTTCCGTTTTCTGCCTCTGGAAAAGCTAGTGCCGGAGGCAACACAGAAGGCTTTGTAAAGGTCATATTTGATGCCAAATATGGGGAATGGTTAGGTTGTCATATGATTGGCGCGGGAGTAACCGATATGATTGCCGAAGCGGTATTGGGACGAAAATTAGAAACTACTGGCCATGAAGTCCTTAAAACAATTCATCCACACCCTACTATGAGTGAGGCCGTTATGGAAGCAGTTGCAGACGCATATAATGAAGTCATACACATTTAAATTTTTTATAAAGTGAATTTAAGGCGACCTACTAGGGCCGTCTTTTTTTACATGAAGCTTTGTAAGGCCAATGAATAACTTTTAAGGCCAAATCCTAGTATTACTCCTTTCGCATTGGGAGATATAAATGATTGATGGCGAAATTCTTCTCTGTAGTAAGTATTTGAGATATGGACTTCAATAACAGGCGTAGAAATACCCTTAACAGCATCACCAATCCCTACGGAAGTGTGAGTGTAAGCAGCTGCATTAAGTACAATACCATCATAAGAGAAACCAACTTCGTGTAGCTTATCAATAAGCTGTCCTTCAATATTAGACTGGTAATAATCAAGTTCCAAATCAGGGAAATTTTCTTTCAAGGATTTAAAATAGACCTCAAAGGACTCAGAACCATAGATTTCAGGCTCTCGCTTGCCTAAAAGATTTAAATTTGGACCATTTATGATTATGATTCTTTTCATTTTGTAAAAATACAAAAGTTATGGTACAAAAAAAGGGAAGCAAAAGCTTCCCTTTTTTATAAAATAATTTGTCTTAACTAGAAGCTGTAAACAGCACCTAAAACAAAAGAAGATAAATTACCAGAAGCATCTCCATCATTATCAATGAAGATATCTTCATCAGCGATATCTAATCTTAATTCTGGCTTGATAGTTAAACTACCAACTGAGTAATTAGCTGTAAGAGTTGGAGTTATAACATTATCAACAACAAAATCGTCAAATGCAATATACTCTAAACGCATACCCCAAGTCCAATCTTCTGAAGATTCAAACTGTGGATATAGAGAAACTGAAGTAAATCCGTTTCCTGGTCCAGGGAAGTCAGTATCTTCATAATCAGCTTTGTGGATGTTGACAGCCATATCAAATGTGTCAGTAATATCAAAACTAGTTACAAAATCAATATTTGTTGCATCTTGACTAGAAACAAAAGATAAAGTAGTATTACCTTTAGTTAATCCAGCAGCAACAGAATAGTCACCAGTATAGTTACTATCAGTTATGTCAACTGGATTCATAACTCCAGCGCCTAACATAAAGTCATTACCTAAATCGAAATTTGCTGCTAAACCATTAAAGTTTCTTGGCATAAAAGTAAAGGTATGTGACATACTATAGTTGAAATTATCAACTGGGGAGAATTTTTCAATTCCCATCCATGTGTTGAAACGACCCATATAGAATGTTGTACTCTCACTAGGTTTCCAATACATGTACATCTCATTGATAACACCATCATTAGATACACCTTCAGGAGTTCCTAATGAAATACCATCAGTTGCTCTAGGACCGTAAGCCATATCAGCTACGAAACCAACTTTTTCTCCTTCATAGGAAAAAGTTACGTTAGCCATACCCAGTGCAAAACCGGGATCATTAACGAAAGCACTTGGAGGAGCAATGTGATCCTCGTCATTAGGAGCGCTCAAATTAGCTCTCCAGTACGCATCTACAGATCCCGAAACGGTAAATGTAGGTTCCTCTTGAGCGAAGGATGAACCAACGATAGCAAGAGACATTATAGTAATTAATTTTTTCATAATTAACGTTTTATTTATGATTAATATCGCAAAATTAGATAAAATTTATTATCAAATCATAAAAAAAGTACTTTTTTTTTACTTTTATCGTAAAAAACGTGCAGTTTAAAGACAAAATAAGAAGGGAGTTTATAATTTTATAAAAACAGTTGATAGTGGAGAATAATGAATATTTTTATTGCTTTATCGATAAAAAAAGCATTTCATAGGTTTTTTTAAAAAAATTTAGTTGATAAATAAAAATTTAGTTAGACCTAAAATTTTATTATAAATAAAGATTAATTCGTCAATATTCAATAATTTTAAAACATATATTTGTATGCTATGAAATTATTATTAATTATTCCATTTTATTTATTTTCTAGTTTTATTTTTTCACAAAATCCTGTTGAATATGCAGAAAGTATCAATATAGAAGAATTAAAAACAATGCTTTACACCTACTCTTCTGATGAATTTAAAGGACGTGAAGCTGGAACTGAGGGCGAAAATATTGCTATCGAATATCTTCGTAATAAGTATATATCATTAGGAATAAAATCTGCTAAAACAGATGGTGATTATTTTCAATATGTACCTTTAAAAATTAAAAATCCGCCAAAAGTGAATTTTAGTGTAGGTGAAAAAACTTTCGATCACCACAAAGATTTTATTAGTATTACAAATGGCGCCTCAAAAAAAATTATTAATGAATCCTATATTTATGTTGGATATGGTGTAAAAGATATAAATCACGACGATTATAAAGATATTGACGTGAAAGGAAAATTAGTTGTTGCAATTGCTGGTGAACCAAAAGATTCAAATGGAAATTATATTATTTCTGGAACACGAAAAAATTCCAAATGGTCAAATAAAAGACAATCTCTAAGTGTTAAACAAAACTTAGCTAAAGAAATGGGTGCAGCAGCTTTCATATTAGTTGACAATACGTTATTTAAAATGTATTCTAATTACTACAAAGAAAAAGATAAAAATGAAAGCGAAAGTGACTTATCATTGAATGTGAATGTAAAACCATTTTATAGCTTTATCTCTGGAGATCGCTTAGGAAATTTTCTAACTAAATCTCATAATGGAATTTTTAATAAAAATATAATCATTGATTTTGAAAGCACATCCGTACCAGTAGTTTCAAAAAATGTTGTCGCATTAATACCAGGATCGCAAAAGCCTGATGAGTATATTATAATTTCTGCTCATCTAGACCATATTGGAATGCATGATGGGAAAGTTTTTAATGGTGCAGATGATGATGGCTCTGGGACTGTTGCTATTTTAGAAATTGCAGAAGCATTTCAAAAGGCTGTAAAAAATGGTGAGGGTCCAAAACGATCAATTGTATTTTTACATGTTAGTGCTGAAGAAAAAGGACTTTTAGGTTCAAAATATTATACTGATTATGAACCAATACTTGAGCTTAAAAACACCGTAGTGAATTTAAATATTGATATGATAGGAAGAACTGATCCCAAGCGAAAAAATGGAAAAAGAAATTATATATATTTAATAGGAAGCGATAAATTAAGTACGGAACTTCATGAAATATCTGAAATGGTTAATAATAAGTACTCTAAGATTGAATTAGATTACAAATACAATGATGATAACGATCCAAATAGGTTTTATTATCGCTCTGACCATTATAATTTTGCAAAAAAAAATATACCTATTATTTTTTATTTTAATGGCACACACGCTGATTACCATAAAGCGTCAGACACAGCTGACAAAATTCAATATGATTTATTAGAAAACAGAGCAAGATTAGTATTTTATACCGCTTGGGAATTAGCAAATAGAAAAAAAAGGATTAAGGCAGATAAAGCTATAAATTAGGTTGTAAGGAAACACTAAAAACCAAAAAAGCTTTTCATAAATGAGAAGCTTTTTCTTTTGGGGTGGAAGATCGGTCTCGAACCGACGACCTCCTGGACCACAACCAGGCGCTCTAACCAACTGAGCTACAACCACCATTTTAAATAAAATTTAAATGCAAATGTATATCAATTATGATTTATAGAAAAAAAATAATATACTTATTTCAAATCAAAAATTGATTTAACTAAAATTGGACGATTTGTAATAAAACCTTCAGCAAAACTGGTATGAGCTAACCGACCTAAATCAGCTGCTCTGTAACGTACACTTTCAATGAAATTTTTACTTGATATTGGTGTTTCTGGTTCTAAACTTAAAGGGTCGAAAAATTGAGATGTATAAGCCTGTACAGCACTCATTTTAGCATCAATTGAGCCACTAATATCTACCACAAAATCAGGCTTTAGATTGTTCCATTGAATATAGCTATAGATTGATTTTGGTCGCCATATTTTTTGATTATATCCGTCCTTACCAATACTATTTATTTTTTTTAAACCACTTAGATAGCATGCTTCCCTAACTAAGAGATTGGATTTTGCATGATCTGGATGACGATCTTCAACTGAGTTACAAAAAACAACTTCAGGTCGATAATGTCGAACTAGTTTTATAATTTCAAGCTGATTTTCCTTAGAATTTGAAATAAAACCATCTAGCAATCCCACATTAAATCTAATACTAACTCCTAAGGCTTTAGCAGCATTAGCTGCTTCAATAGCCCTTGATTTAACATTACCGCGTGTGCTTAATTCCCCTCTAGTCAAATCAATAATACCAACGGTTTTACCTTGTTGGGTAGCATTAAAAATTGTTCCTCCACATCCAAGTTCTACATCGTCAGGGTGAGCACCAAAAGCAATAATGTCAGTTTTCATATGATTTACTTTTTACTAGACTTTATTATGGCCTGTTCAATGTCATAAATTAGATCTTTCTTTGATTCAATTCCAGTGGAAAATCTAATTAATTGTTCTGGTATTCCTTGTGCATTACGATCTTCTTCTGATAACAATGCATGTGAGGTCTTAGAAGGTAATGTCATAGTGCTTTCAACTCCGGCTAAGCTCATTGAGGGTTTAATTAATTTTAATGACTTTAAAAAAGTTAAAACGTTATATTGTTGTGTTAGCTCAAATGATAGCATTGCACCAAATCCTTTCATTTGAACTTTTGCCAAATCATGATTAGGATGTGATTTCAATCCAGGATAATAAACATTTGAAACAGCCAAATGATTATCCAAGAAACGAGCCATCTTTTTAGCATTTCTCTGCTGAGCCTTTACTCTTAATGAAAGAGTTTTCATACTACGCTCTAACATCCAAACTGAAAAATCGCTTAGACTACCACCAAAATCTTTAGCTAGAAGCCATAATTTGTCAATTATCAATTTTGAAGAAGCTACAGCTCCTGCTGTGATATCACTGTGACCACCAAAATATTTTGTTGCTGAATGTATAACGATATCAATACCAAGAGCAATAGGAGTTTGAACTATTGGTGTTGCAAATGTATTATCAATAGCAGAAAGAATTCCATGAGACTTTGCGAGTTGACTAATTGAAAAAATATCAACTAATTTAAGCATTGGATTTGAAGGGGTCTCAATGTAAATAAGTTTTGTATTTTCTTTTATACATTCTCTAAATGACTTGAGGTTTAAATCTTTAGTAAATGTATATTCAATCCCATAAGATTTAAAATGGGATTCAATAAAATTTCTAGTACCACCATAAATATCATTTTGGATAATTGCATGATCTCCGTTTTTTAATACCATAAGCATCACGTTAGCAATAGCTGCCATTCCAGAAGAAAAAATCATAGCGGATTCAGATTTCTCTAGAGTAGCAATTTTTTTTGATAAAAATTCTTGATTAGGGGTGTTGAAATATCTGGGATACCTTTTAGTGTCCTTATTAATAAATTCATATGATGTGGAAAGATACAAGGGAGAAACAGCACCTCCAAAAGTGAGGTCCTCCACCGCACCAGTGTGGGTACAAATAGTATTTATACCTAAATCGTTTTTAAACATTTAAAACAAAGTTAGTTACTATTTTTTATCTAAATCGTTAAACTGCTTAATTAAAACAAAAGCCCAAATAGCAACGCATACGGAAACAAAAATGGAAAAATACAATACAATATCGTTAGCGGCCAAGTCGAAAGAGTTTAAAAAATATCATAAGTCCAACAAGCATTGGTGCCCATATACCAACAAAAATTCCATGTAATTGATTTCCACTAAAAAATAAATATTCTGAAACTACAATAATTAGCACACAAAGCATCAAAAGTAAAGTGTTAGTAATTCCTAAGAGTTTGATAAATTTCATTGAAGTTGTTAGATTAAAGTTCGAAAATAAAAAAAAATGTCATTATGTGTCAAATAAATTGTCAAAAATTAAATCAAAATGATTTGTATACATATTTTTAAAATAAATAGAGGTTTTATTATTTATAAAATTTTTTAAATTTTAAATTAGCTAGTATACTTAAAGTTAATATTATTATTAATGCTGAAAATATGTATACTACGCTTATATCTTGATCGTCCTTTGCATATGAATGAAGCCCTGCTAAATAAAAATTGACACCAAAATAGGTCATTAAAATACTTCCGAATGCAAGAATTGATGCAATATTGTAATTTAAACGACTTCTTAGTCCTGGCACCAAACGCATGTGTATAACAAAAGCGTATATCATAATACTAATTAACGCCCACGTCTCTTTAGGATCCCAACCCCAATATCGACCCCAACTCTCATTAGCCCACATTCCCCCTAAGAAATTTCCGATAGTTAACATAACAAGGCCCACTGTTAGTGCCATCTCATTTATGACAGTTAACTCACTAACGTTTAACTTCATTATTTCTTTATTTTTGGAGTTAGTAAGAATCATTAAAACCAATGAAATAATTCCCAAAATCATTCCAAGTGCGAAAGGTCCGTAACTACCAACAATTATTGCAACATGAATCATTAACCAATAACTATTTAGAACAGGTTGAAGATTTCCAATTGATGGATCCATCCAATTCCAGTGAGCAATCATTAAAATCATGGCAGTAACAAAAGCTGTGGAGGCAAATGTAAGATTACTTTTTTGTCCTAACATAACTCCGAAAGCCATGGTGGCCCATGCCACATAAATCATGGATTCGTAGGCATCGCTCCAAGGAGCGTGCCCGGAAATATACCAACGGGCAATAAGGCCAAATGTATGTAGACCAAAGCATAAATATATCAGAACTTTAAAAAAATTAACTGAAATGTTTAAACTTCTACTTTTATTTCTCAATATTTGAATAATTAACAAAACAAACATCAAACTACTAGAATACATATACCAACTAAACAGTTTTTTAAAAATATCATATTTATTATAAAATATTTCTGTTCTAATCTTATCATCTGAAAGCATAGCCTTATCTCCATATTTTACTTGGGTAATTTTAATAGCTTCCAACAACTTTTCACTTTGCGAAAAGTCAATTTTCTTAATTTTTTCATTTTGTAACGTTGACATATAAGCTAAAAATCCAGTACGTATAAAGTTAGCATATAAAGTGTCTTTTATTACAATTTTACTTTGAATAAATTCCCGAGGTGAGATCCATTTGTTGTTTTCATCATTTGGAATAGGAAATAAACGTAATGCGTCACCCTCAAGGGTGTTAAAAAGTAAACTGACACGTTGATCGGCTTCTTTAAACTCTTTCTGTATAGCTGTTGGGATTTGAGCACTGTACGCATCCTCAAGATAAGGCCCTAACTTATAATTCAAATTACTATCTAAAAAATCAATAAGTGCTGCATATTTTTGATTTTTAGGAATGCCTATTATATTTCTAATTGTATCAGCCTTTTTTGTCTTTAAATAAATGATTGGAATATTATACCATAGCTGTGGACTTTCCTGCATTGATAAAAAAACCTGGTTTGAATTATATTCTTGGTAAATATCTTTTTTTGATAGTTTTCTTAAAAGTTCAGAGGCATAAGTATTCACAGGTTTCATTCGACCATCAGAGTCTTGAATAACTAAATATCCAAAACTATCCGATGCCTCAACAGGTGTTATGTTTTGTGATAAAATTGAATCTAATTGTTTTTGTGTGGGACGTTTAAAGTCATGACTGCTGTTATGATTTTTTTGAGCATAAGATTCAAAAGAAAAAAAGGCAATGAATAATACAAGAGCTGCTTTCTTTTTTTTGATTGAATCTAATTTTTTTCTTAAAAATTCCATACGGGCTCCTCTACTAATCAAAATTGCTAGCAAACCAAAATACAATAAATAATACCCTAAATATGTAAACCAAGTGCCCCAATAGTCGTGGTTAACAGACAATATAGTTCCTTTTTCATCTGGATCAAATGAAGACTGAAAAAATCGATAACCTCTGTGATTGAGAATATTGTTCATGTAAATATGAAAATCAAATTCACCCTCCTTAGAATCAAGAACAGTAACCTTACTCTCAAAAGATGCATAACTTTTTTCAGTTCCTGGATAGCGCTCAGCAATAAAGTCATTAAGTTTAATATCAAATGGTAGATTTATAATTTTTGAACCATATTTAAATGCAAAGTCAAGACCACCAACTTCAATTTGTTTGAAAGGATTATTGATTCCTTGACCACCTAAGAGTTTAACTGTATCTGTTTCACCATTTGCAGACACTCTAAGAGATATACCATCTTCACTCCCTTTTAACAACTCTGATTTTTTAACAATATCAAAAACACCCTTAACAACAGGCTTCGGGAACACAATTGCTTGGTTTCCTATAATATACCTTGATCTTAAGACTAAAGGCTGTACACTATCTTTTATCAATAGTCCCTGTTGTCTCGTGGCCATAGTCATATATTCGCCACCGAATGGCGATTCTATTGTCAATTCACCATTTTCCAAATAAGTCAGATTAATAGCACCAGTAGTGGGTTTGTTTAAAGAATATAAAACGTTGTGAATATTACTGACTTCGCCTAATTTTAAAAAGTGGTTATGTGGGTTACCACTACCCGCTTCAACAAGTTTCAAATAATATTCCCCTTTTTCGTTTGGTATAATATCTTCTTCCGCTCCAGAAATAAAATCCAATAATTCAATCAAAACAGGAGATTCTCCGTAAAAGGTTTCTAAGCTATACTTGTTCTTTAGTCTGGCTGAAAAATCAACGGCATGACTTTTAGTTAGACGCTGCAATTCGCCTTTAATCCTATAATCACCATCAATTAAAGTTGTTAAATAGGTTTTTTGAGATAAAAAAGTGTTTTCAGTAGCTCCTTCCCTTATAGACATCATTCCCTCATATCCATAGTTCCTCGTGATATAGGCTCCCAGTAAAATAAATATAAATGATAAGTGAAGTGTGAGTGTGGCCCATTTTTTCTTTTGAAGTAAACGATATTTAAAGATGTTCCCTATGAAGTTAATCATAAACATTAACATGATTGCTTCAAACCACCAAGCACTGTATATGAGTGTTCTTGAGTAAGGCGTAGGAGATGTACTTTGACCTTGATCCATGAATGTTCCAACAGCCATGGCGACAGCATAAATTATGAAAAGAGCTGCTGTAAGCCTGTTTGAAAAAATGATGTTCTTAACTTTTTTTAACATAAAAGCCTTTAAAAACAATGAAATTCAAAGGTAGTTACTTTTTACAGAAAATTAATTTTAATTGTACCCTTTTAACAATTATTTGACTATTGGTTACAAACTATTGGCTAAACTTTTAAAACAATTTAGAAACGCGTAAATTAGCCTTATGTTTTCAATTGTAGTTATAGGAACTGGCAACGTTGGTTTACATTTATGTAAAGTAATAAATGCATCAAAAGATTTAAATCTAATTCAATTTTACAACAGGTCAAAAATCAATATTACGAATAGCCTTAGAAATATTCCTTTCACTTCTGAAATCTCAAGATTAAAAGAAGCTGATTTATATATAATTGCAGTGAGTGATGATGCTATAGAAAAAGTATCAAATTCACTTATTTTTGAAAAACGCTTAGTAGTTCATACATCAGGATTTTGTCCTATGAAGTCTTTAAACAATAAAAACCGTCGAGGAGTTTTTTATCCGTTGCAAACATTCACTAAGGCTTCAAACTTGAGTTTTAAAAATGTTCCAATTTGCATAGAAGCTACCGATAAAAAAGACCGGAAAATATTAAAAAATATAGCTAATACACTTGGGAGCCAAACATATTTTATTCAATCTGAACAACGTCAAGCCTTGCATCTATCAGCTGTTTTTATAAATAATTTTACAAATCAGATTTATCGAATAGCTCACGAATTAACAGATAAAGAAAATCTCGATTTTAATATTTTGAAACCTTTAATAAATGAAACCGCTCATAAGGTAAATAATTTATCCCCTTATCTTGCTCAAACAGGTCCTGCCAAAAGAAACGATAAAAAAGTTATTAAAAAACATTTGAGTCTTTTAAATAATAACCCAAATTATCAAAAAATTTATGAAATTCTAACAAAATCAATTCAAAAAACACATGGATAAAAAAAATTACAAGACACTTTTAAAAAATATCAACACCCTTATCTTTGATGTTGATGGTGTCCTTACAGATAGTTCAGTCTTTGTGACTACAGAAGGTGAAATGCTTAGGACAATGAACACACGTGACGGATTTGCACTTAAAAGTGCTGTTGACTCAGGGCTTAATGTTTGTATAATTTCTGGTGGTACTAATGAGGGTGTTCGCAGACGATTAAAAAGTTTAGGTCTGAAAAATATTATTCTTGGTGCTCATAACAAGCTGAAAAACTTAAAATTACTAATTAAAGAATTGGACGTTAATTCCGATAAAATTATGTACATGGGCGACGATATCCCTGATATTCCTGCTATGCTGGAAGTAGGACTACCATGTTGCCCTCAAGATGCTGCTCCAGAAGTTAAGGCAATTTCGCTATATATATCACATTTGAATGGAGGACAAGGGGTAGCTAGAGATATTATTGAACAGATACTAAAAATACAAGGACATTGGCTTAAAGGATATGAAGCCAATTATGATTAAAAAAAATGATTAAAGAATATTTAAAATCCAGAAATTTAATATTAGCCTCAAAATCACCACGTAGGCAAGAATTATTAAAAAGTATAGGAGTTCCATTTGAAATACGTTCTAACAATATTGAGGAAGTTTATCCTGAAAACCTTGTGCGTCACGAAATTTCCGATTATTTAGCAGTTTTAAAAGCAAACCCTTTCAAAAAAAAATTAAACCCTGTAGACTTACTTATAACAAGCGATACAATAGTATGGCATCAAAACAATGCGATTGGCAAACCAAAATCAACAGAAGATGCATTTGAAATACTTCAAAATTTAAGTGGATCTAGACATGAAGTAATAACTTCAGTTTGTCTAATATCAACAAAAAAACAAATCTTAATTCATTGTTGTACAAATGTGACCTTTAAGGTTTTAAAACAAAAGGAAATTATTTATTACATAAATAATTTTAATACAACTGATAAGGCAGGCGCCTATGGAATACAAGAATGGATTGGAAAAATTGGTGTAGAAAAAATCGAAGGATGCTACTACAATGTTATGGGATTTCCTGTTAACTTAGTTTATGAAAACCTACTTAAATTTTGAAAAAAACTCTCCAGCACGAAGTTCATTATAATATACCCCTCTAGGTAAAGTAAATCCAACATGACCCCCATATCTGGGCATTTCTAAAGAAATAAATTTATTCTCTTTGGCAATTTTTACTGGATAACAGCTATCTGTTAGAAATGAATCATTAATTGCGTTAAGTATTAATACTGGTGTTTTAATTTGGGGCAAAAATTGTAAACTACTGCATTTTGTGTAATAATCAGTTGCATCTTTAAATCCATTGGCAGTTGATGTATAAAGTTCATCTAACTTCCTAAGTGTCCATATTCTCCATAGTATATGCCTTGATATTTTATGTGGAAATTGTTTGTATTTCTTTTTTAATTTAAATTTCAAACCAATCATAAAATAAATATGATATAATATATTTTTAAATTCATGAAGTGTTCTCGATGAACCTGCTAAATCTACAGGAACTGATACAGCCATTGCAGCTTTAATTTTTATTGGTATATCAGAAGTTTCACCTAAATATTTTAAAACTATATTACCACCCAGGCTTATTCCATTTAAAAAAATTGATTCATAATCATGTTTTGAAGTAATATGAGTAATAATATCTTTTAAATCTTCTGTTTGACCAGAATGAAAACTAAAATATTTTTTATTATTTTCTCCACTACAACCTCTAAAATTAACACAAACAGCATCTATTCCTTTTGAATTTAAATGTCGTGCGATACCAGAAACATAAGGACGTTGACCATTACCTTCCATTCCATGAAGAATGACAGCTACACTTTTAGTTGAAGAGGAAGAATAACTCCAATCTAAATCAATAAAATCATCATCCTGTAATGAAATCCGTTCACGACTTTGAGAAATCTCTAATCTACGTATGATTCCAGAATAAATAGTTGATATAAAACCCGATCGGAATATTCTTGAAGGTTTGTAAGAACTTTTAATTACAGGCATACAATAGAAATTTTATAAATTACTGAAGTATCTTTACTTACAGCAAATCTGGCGTCTTGGCGTTTTCCAACTACCCAAACAACTTTTGAATCAGAGCACAGCAATAAAATTTTTGACTTACTAGTAAGAGATAATTTTTCATCTTTCAAAAATTTACTAATTTTTTTTTTTCCTTTCATCCCTTTTGGATAAAAAAAATCACCCGCACTCCAATTTCGTAATTTTAATGGGAATTTTAGTTTATCCATATCCACAAATACGGTTTTAGCATCATTGCCTTCTGTTTTAAAAACCTTTTTAAATTTTAATCTATATCCAAATTCTTTTACAGAAACTGTTTCATTTTTAGAAATAATAATTTGTTCAATTTTAGTATTTGATTTTTTTTGAGTTAAAATCAAAACCTCGCGATCTTTGATTAGCCTATGACTGACTGAAAGAATTTGTTTTCCTGATTGTGCATCTAATAAATTATAAAGTTCCTCCCAATCTGAGAATCCAAATTTTTTAAAAAGAGGAAATAAATATAATTTAGTTGATTTTAAAGCTTTTAAAGCAGAAATACTGTAATGAATTTCATCATCAAATATATTTTTAATAACCTTTTTGTTGATATCTTCAATATGCAGATTTAGTAAATTTTTTGAAGCTTCAATATTTGATTGTGTTATTGCTAGGGATTCTAAAATCTTAGGATGAATTTGTTTTAAAACAGGAATCAATTTGTGTCTCAATTCATTTCTGTGATATCTCAGGGAAATATTAGTACTATCTTCTCTCCATTTAATATCAAACTGATTTGCATAATTTAAAATCTGTTCTTTACTAAAAATCAAAAGTGGTCGCGCTATTGATACATTTGTTTTTGGAATGCCGCTCAATCCCTCAATTCCTGAGCCTCTAATTAAATTTATAAAGAAAGTTTCTAGATTATCATCACTATGGTGAGCAGTTAATAATCTATTAAATTTATGTTCATTAATTAAATTTTCAAACCAATGGTAACGCAATTGCCTAGCAGCCATTTGCGTTGAGAGTTTTGATTTTTTAGCATATAATTCTGTGTTAAAGTGTTTCGAATAAACAATTAAATCATTAGACTTCCCGTAATCGAAAATAAAGTCTTCGTCAGATTTACTTTCTGAACCACGTAAGTTAAAATTACAATGTGCTAAAGATATTTTCAGGTCTAACTTCAAACACAAGTTTGCTAAAACCATACTGTCTACTCCACCAGAAATTGCTATTAATACTTTTTCATTAAAAATTGATGGAAAACTATTTCGCAAATGCAGTTCAAATTGGGATAACATATTGTAAAATAAAATTAATTTTCTAAAACTTTTCGCATTGCCGATGCTTTAATTAAACATTCTTCGTATTCTTTAGAAGGAATGCTTTTTGATGTAATCGCGCTTCCAACTGAATATGAAATATAAGATTTTTCAGAGTTATATAAGATAGTTCTAATTACAACATTAAAATCAAAATCACTTTCAGGTGTAAAATAGCCAACTGCTCCAGAATACAGCCCTCGTTTAGTAAACTCTAAGGATTCGATAATCTTCATTGCTGAAATTTTTGGAGCACCTGTCATACTGCCCATAGGAAAAGAGGACCGGATAACATCTAATGGAGAAAGTTTAGGACGAATTTTTGCTCTTATAGTAGATATCAAATGATGCACCTGTCTAAATGTATGTATTTTATGTAATTCTTCAACATTAACACTACCTTTTGTAGCAACACGAGACAAGTCATTTCGAACTAAATCAACAATCATAACATTTTCACTAATTTCCTTAGGATCTGACTGTAGATTTTTTTTAAGCGCGGAATCCTCAACTTTATTAGAAGAACGTTTTGCAGTACCTTTAATGGGTTGCGAAATCAACAAATCACCCTCTTTTTTCATGTAACGCTCAGGAGATGCAGAAAGAACGAAATGGGGTTTAGTTTTGAAAAATACTGAAAATGGTGGAGCAGATAAAGTCTGAAGTTTTTTAAATATTTCAAGAGGACTGATGTCACCTTTTGTGAAAAATTCTTGACAAAAATTAGCTTCATAAATATCGCCTCGCTGAATATGATTTTTTAATTTTTTGATTTGATTCAAATAATTGTTTTTAGAAATTCTTGCATTTATTTTTAATGGTTGTGAAGGTTTTTTAGGTTCATTAAACTTGGGGATATTTTGTATTTTTTGTAGATCACAATCAATCGATTCCGAAAACTGATTTAAATACTTAATTGTAACAATATTATTTTTAATAAAAAATAGTTTTTTGGGTTGAAAAAAATATAAGTCTGGAAAGTCCAATAAATCATAATTTTGAGACTTCAAGTTTTCTAAATCATTTTTTAAATCATACGAAAAGTAACCAAAAATCCAATCATTTGTTGATTTCCTGTATGATTCTAATGAATTAAAAGAACCATTATTAGATACTTTAACACAGGAGTGGGCGTCAACTGCTAAAATAGCGTCGAAATTACTGTAAGTTTGTTTACATTGATTTGAATCAAGCCAGGCGACTTCGTCGTAAGTCTGTGACCATAACAGAAGTTGACCCTTGAAAACTTCAATATTATTAAGTCTTATTTTTTTTATTTGTCGCAAATTGAAAATTATAAGAATCTGTTAAAGAAAAATTATTATTTCAACATCAAATATGTATAGCCCGATTATCAGTAGCAGCTAAGGCAGCTTCTTTGATTGCTTCAGTAAATGTTGGATGTGCATGTGAAATTCTGGATATATCCTCAGCTGAAGCCCTAAATTCCATAGCCACAACTGCTTCAGCAATTAAGTCTGCACAACGTGCGCCAATCATATGAACTCCAAGAATCTCATCCGTTTCATTGTCTGCAAGTATTTTAACAAAACCATCTAGATCCATACTAGCACGGCTGCGACCAAGAGCACGCATTGGAAACTGCCCAGACTTATATACTATTCCCAAACTATTTAATTCTTCCTCTGTTTTCCCTACAGATGCAACTTCAGGCCAGGTGTATACAACTCCAGGAATTAAGTTGTAATTTATATGTGGCTTTTGCCCTGCAATTGTTTCAGCAACAAACACACCTTCTTCTTCAGCTTTGTGAGCTAACATATCCCCTTCTATAACGTCTCCAATTGCATATATATTTGGTGCAGAAGTTTGTAAACTGGTGTTAACCTCAACTTGACCACGTTGATTTAATTTAACCCCGGCCGCTTCAACATTTAAGCCTTTAGTATAAGGACTTCTACCAACGGAAACAAGGCAATAATCTCCTTGAAAAACTACAATTTCGCCTTTTTTATTTTCAGCCTTAACTGTAATGTTATTAGATTTTCGTTCAACAGAAATAACCTTGTGAGACACATTGATTTTAAATTTTTGTTTTTTAAAAACCTTTGCGAGTTCTTTTGATAAACTTTTATCCATATTAGGAATAAGTCGATCCATATATTCAATTACTGAGACTTCAGCACCTAAGCGTTTATAAACTTGACCAAGTTCTAATCCAATTACACCACCACCTATTATTATAAGATGTTTGGGGATTTCATTTAGTTTTAAGGCTTCTGTTGAAGTAATAATACGTTCTTTATCTATTTGAACAAAAGGAAGTTCAGTGGGTTTACTTCCTGTTGCTATAATGGTATAATTAGCCTCAATGACTTCTGGATTATCACCATTTATTTTAATATGCGTTGAATCATTAAATGTAGCAACACCATGATACATATCAATATTATTTTTTTTCATTAAAAAATCAATGCCACCAATTGTTTGATCTACAACTCCCTGTTTTCGTTCCATCATTTTTTTAAGATTTAATTTTACTTCGCCAGGTAATTCAATACCATGGGTGTCAAAATGTTTGACAGCATCTTCAAAATGATGAGAAGAATCTAGTAGTGCTTTGCTGGGGATACAGCCTACGTTTAAACAGGTTCCTCCCATTGTAGTATACTTTTCAATAATGGCCACGCGCATTCCCAATTGTGCACAACGTA